>Ga0209269_1000101_pt1 | contig 141659 bp, 116 predicted proteins | sample MTBAKMMethaMetaG_FD_187455 | JGI IMG/M metagenome (GOLD analysis project Ga0209269, IMG submission 187455) | Enrichment culture microbial communities from Arthur Kill intertidal strait, New Jersey, USA, that are MTBE-degrading - MTBE-AKM (Arthur... | ecosystem: Environmental > Aquatic > Marine...
GGAGTCGCTGAAGCCCTCCAGGGCCTGGGCGGCCGGATTGGGTTTGAATTTGACGATGATTTCGCCGGGTTTATAGTCGGCGGCAAAGGAACTGATGGAGCAGAAGAAGATGGCCAATAGGGTGAAGCCTAACGTACGGTGTCCTTGCATTGAATCCCCCCCTGGAGCTGTAATCTGGGGGGATATAAGGCAAGGCCGGTGCCAAGGGGGTGTATTGGCAATAACATGCCGATAATCAAATAGATACGCGCCATCACCCCGCGCACCAATGGTTACAAGGATTACAATATCGTGATCAGGATCACGCGACCGTGACCGTGGGGGGCACGTGCGGAGGTAAACTCCGGCTTTACTTTTATCCGGAACGGAATAATATAAACGTATGCAGGTAATTTTTCATGAGGACTTTTATCAGGTCTATACCTATGACCCGGCGGCCGAGGCCGGTCGCATGGAGGCCGTCGTAAAGGTGATCCAGCCGCACGTGGAATTCATTACGGCTCAAGCCGCCCAGCTCGAAGACATCAAGGCGGTACATTCCGAGCGCCATATCGATTCCATCCGCGGCCAGGGACTCTATGACATCGCGGCCCTGGCGGCCGGAGGCGCCATTCAGGCGGCCCGGCGCGGACTTGAAGAGCCGTGTTTCGCCCTGATCAGACCGCCCGGACACCATGCCTCGGCGGATTCGGCCTGGGGCTTTTGTTTCTTTAACAACATGGCCGTGGCGTTGACGCATCTCAAAAGAGCCGGCTTGATCCAAAGCGCCTATGTCCTGGACATCGATCTGCATTTCGGGGACGGCACGGTCAATATCCTGGACGGCCTGGACTGGGTCAGGGTGTACAATATCGCCGCCCATGACCGCCAATGGTATGTGCGTGAGGTGCTGGACGAGATGAAACACTGTCAAGCGGACATCATCGGCATTTCGGCCGGCTTCGACAACCATGCCCAGGACTGGGGCGGGGTGCTCGAAACCGAAGACTATCATGCCATCGGCGAAAGCGTCCGCGCCGCCACGCTGCGCAGTGGCGGCGGATGCTTCGCGCTGCTTGAAGGCGGGTATAACCACAAGGTCCTGGGCTCCAATGTCCTGGCCTTGATCAAGGGCCTAAGCACGCAGCCGTAAAATACTTATCCGGTCTTTTCAACCGGCGGTGTGGCAATAGACATACCCGCTGGCGGCCTCGATACGTATCAGACAATACTCACCCTCGAATTGCCAGTAGCCGTGCGCGTATTCCAGGTCTCCCTGGCACGGGCATCCGCATTCGGTCATGATCAAGGTGGCGTCGTCCTTATCGAGTGGTAGATCCACCGGATGGGAAAGATTTATCGTAATGGTAAGCCCGCCTAAGTCCATCTCGATCCAGGCCGTTGCGGAGAGCGAGTCGGAGCCGGAGCAGGCGACCAGCAGGACCAGAGCTGCCAAGGCCAAGTACGCGACCCATCGGCCGTTTGGGCGGGGATGCACGGTCGTTTCACGCATCGAAACCGATCGCGCGGGCATAGGTGCTTTGCCTCTGCCAGGGCAGGCCGGGGTGGGCGGCCGTGATGGTGTCCGCTCCCAGACGTGCCACACAGGCCTCATCCAGGACCAGCGGTGATGTGCCGGCCATGAATCCGATATCCGGGGAGATGATGTCCGCCTTTCCCGGCAAGCAATCGCATTCGGCGCTCACCTTGATCAGCGCATTGACGAGCACGGATTTATTCCGGATATGCCTCCAGACCGCTGCCGCGGTTTCCACGAGCTTTTCCTGAAAGGCCTCGGGGCTCGAGTTCCACAGGATTTTCAGGGCCGTTTCTGGGCAGGCGGCGATACATTGCGCGCACCCGATGCAGCGCTTGAGATCGTACCGAGGGTCTTCGCCGGGGAGTATGCCGGCCGCCCCGCTGGGGCAGACCTCCACACATAAGCCGCAGCGCGTGCACTTCCCGTCCTTGAGCATCGGGCGTACATCGGCGTGCATGCGTTGCTTCTGCGCCCGCGAGGCAAAGCCCATGGAGAGGTTCTTGATGGCGCCGCCGTAGCCGGAGGCTAGGTGCCCCTTGAAATGGGAGAAGATAAAAAAGCCCTGGGTCTTATACGCGAGAGACGTCACCTGGACGGTCTGGAAATGTTTGTATCCGGCCGGGAGATCGATGACATCGCGGCCGTCCATACCGTCGGCGATCACAAGCGGGCAGCCGAGAAAGTCTGCGGTGAAGCCGTTGCGGGCCGCGGTTTCCAGGGAGTCTTTGCCCAAGCGCCGGCCGCCAGAGTACAGAACCGTGGTGTCGAAGATAAATGGTTTGGCCCCCAGAGCGTTCAGCCAGTTCACGATCGCGCGGGCATAGACCGGTTCAAGGAAGCTCGTATTGCCGCGTTCGCCCCAATGGAGCTTGATCCCTACCGTTTCTCCGGCCGTAAAAGGATGCGGGAGTGTTTCCAGCAGGGCTTTCAGGGCCGCGATCGCTCCCGACTGCGTACCATCCGTTCCCGAAAACCGTATCTCCACACGACCTCCCTTCAGGGGTGTCACGGGAAAGCGTTTAATCCTACTTGATATCCGCTCCGCTCGGCGGCCGTGGAACGGCCGGCTTGGAATAGTCTTCGCCGCGTTTGTCGCGGTCGCGTTTGCGTTCCTGACATAAGAAGAGCAGGGCGGCGGCGTTGGCCTTGACATGGGCGAAGATGCTCTCCGGTCCAGAATAGGCGGCATGCCGGTCCAGGTTGTCCTGGAGGTCTTTGATGATATGGGTCAGCGTCTCCTCATGCAGCTCATGTTTAATTTTGATCAATACTTTTTTCGCATCGTCATCGGCGCTCATACCATCCTCCTTTTTCATAGGTGATCTTAGGCTACCTCATCTAGCCGGTGGGGGTCAACCGTTTTTGGCCTGCCGGCGAGTGCATCAGTGCTCAAAAGAACGGGCTTGCCGGGGTATCGGGAAGAACTGCGCCAAGCGGTCGTGAACCTGTCAAGACCGCATGGTATACAGGCTGTTTTTCCCTTGACTTTATGGATTGATTCAATTACTGGAAGCTCATTCAGAAGGCAAAAGAGACGATAAGAGAGCCATCGATTGTTTCCCATAAATACACAAGTCTTTAATTAATCACCGAAAGGAATTTGACATGCACTTAGAAGAGCTCAAAAAGCTGGGGCCCAAGGAACTGCTCGAAACCGCTAATTCCCTGGAGATCGAGGGTTCCGCCACCATGAGCAGGCAGGAGCTTATCTTCGCCATCCTCCAAGCCACGGCGGAGAAGGAAGGTTACATATCGGGCGAGGGCATTCTTGAGATCCTACCGGACGGCTTCGGTTTCCTGCGCTCCGCTGATTACAGCTACCTGCCCGGGCCGGACGATATTTATGTTTCGCCCTCGCAGATCCGGCGCTTCAATCTGAAGGTCGGCGACGAGGTGCGCGGCCAGATCCGGCCGCCCAAAGACGGAGAACGTTACTTCGCCCTGCTCAAGCTTGAGACTATCAATGGCTCCCAAACGGAAGACGCCAAACACCGCGTGCCCTTCGACGAGCTCACCCCCCTCTATCCCGAGGAGCGCTTCACCCTGGAGACCAAGACCGACAATCTTACGGGCCGTACGCTCGATCTGTTGGCGCCCATCGGCAAGGGGCAGCGCGGCATCATCGTATCGCCGCCCAAGGCCGGCAAGACCATGATGCTCCAGAGCATCGCCAACAGCATCACCGTCAATCATCCCGAGGTGATCCTGATGGTCCTGCTCATCGATGAGCGGCCGGAAGAGGTCACGGACATGCGCCGCACGGTCAAGGGCGAGGTCATCGCCTCGACCTTCGACGAACCCGCCTCGCGGCATGTCCAGGTGGCGCGCATGGTGATCGAGAAGGCCAAGCGCTATGTGGAATACCGCAAAGACGTGGTGATCCTGCTCGACTCGCTCACGCGCCTGGCCCGGGCACACAACACGGTCTGCCCGCCTTCGGGCAAGCTCCTCTCCGGCGGTATCGACGCCAACGCCTTGCAGAAGCCCAAACGCTTCTTCGGCACGGCGCGCAATATCGAGGAAGGCGGCAGCATCACCATCATCGCCACGGCCCTGATCGATACGGGTTCGCGCATGGATGAGGTCATTTACGAAGAGTTCAAGGGCACGGGCAACATGGAGATCCACCTCGACCGCACCATGATGGAGCGCCGCGTATTCCCGGCCGTGGACATCTCCAAGTCCGGCACGCGGAAGGAGGAGCTCCTGATCCCGCAGGAACAGCTCGACCGCATCTGGATCCTGCGCAAGCTCTTGAGCCCCTTGAATCCCATCGACAGCCTTGAATTTCTACTGGACAAACTCAGCAAGACGGATAATAATACGCATTTCCTGGAAGCAATGAACAAGTAAGGAGCAAGCAAGATGAAGAAGGACATCCATCCGAAGTACGAAGAGACGACCGTGACCTGCGCCTGCGGCAACACCTTCACGACCCGCTCAACCCAGAAGGACATCCGGGTCGAGATCTGCAGCGCCTGCCACCCCTTCTATACCGGACAGCAGCGCGCCACCTCGGCGGCCGGCAAGGCTGAGCTATTCCGCCGCAAGTACGGGGAGTACCTGAAAAAGAACAACCAGTAACCTAACTTATGCTGGAACGTTTACAGGAGATCAAGGAACGCTACGATGAAATCAACCATCTCCTGGCCGACCCCGATCTTCCCAAGGACCGCGAGCGTTACACCCAGTTAACCAAGGAGCATGCCGGCCTTGAAGAGTACATGGGCCCCTACCGGAGGCTCATGCAGCTCGAAGAGGAGATCTCCGGCCATGCCGCCATGCAGGATGACCCTGATCCGGAGATGCGCGAGCTCGTGCGCGAAGAACTGGAGCGCCTGCGCGGCGAGAAGGCTGAGCTTGAACAGACCATCCGCACCCTTTTTATCCCCCGCGACCCCAATGACGACAAGGATGTAATCCTCGAGATCCGCGCCGGCACGGGCGGCGAGGAGGCCGCGCTCTTCGCCTCCGACCTGTTCCGTATGTATGCGCGCTATGCCGAGACTCAAGGCTGGAGGGTCGAAATCTTAAGCCAGAACGACACCGGCAAGGGCGGCCTCAAGGAGGTTATCGCCGGTATTACTGGGCGACGCGTCTATGCCAAGCTCAAGTACGAGAGCGGGGTGCACCGTGTGCAGCGCGTGCCGGTCACCGAGGCCTCGGGACGCATCCATACCTCGGCCGTCACCGTGGCCATCCTGCCTGAGGCGCAGGAGGTCGACATCGATATCGACCCCAAGGACTTGAGGATCGATACCTACCGCTCGTCCGGCAGCGGCGGCCAGCACGTCAACAAGACCGAGAGCGCCATCCGCATCACCCATATCCCCACCGGCCTGGTGGTCACCTGCCAGGATGAAAAATCGCAGCACAAGAACAAGGCCAAGGCCATGACCGTACTGAGGGCGCGGCTCTATCAGAAGGCCCAGGAGGACCAGCACAACGAGATCGCGCAGGAACGCCGCTTGCAGGTGGGGACTGGAGACCGCAGCGAGCGCATCCGCACCTACAACTTCCCCCAGGGCCGCATCACCGACCACCGCATCAATCTGACCCTGCACAAGCTCTCCGCGGTGCTGGAGGGCGACCTGGACGAGATCATCGAGGCCCTGGCCACCGAATCCCAGGCGCAAGCCCTCAAACAGACCGGGACATAACAGCAGGAATGTTGTTCCCATTTTACATTCAAGATGACACCGAGGAGGCCAGGAGGAAGCGACAGAGGTGTACATGTTTAGTACTCCGAGTCGCTGACGACGCAGCCGACAAAGGTGCCGCTTGAATGCAAATGGGAAATAAAACCATTCGCCAGGCTATCACCTGGGCTAAAGGTATCCTCTCTGAAAGCTCAATCGAATCCGCCCGGCGCGACGCTGAGATCCTCATGCTGCATGTCACGAGTCTTGAGCATGTCCAGCTCTACACGCACGGCGAGCAGGAGCTCAGCGCGACCGAACACGCGCTCTATACAGAGCTCATAGCCCGGCGGGCCAAAGGCGAACCGGTGGCCTATCTCGTGGGCCAGAAAGAATTCTATGCCCTTGACTTCGCGGTCGGCCCAGACGTGCTCATCCCACGCCCCGAGACCGAGATCCTGGTAGAAAAGGCCGCGGCCTGGGCATCATCCGGAGCATGCGTACTGGAGATCGGCGTGGGCTCAGGCGCGGTGATCGTGGCTCTGGCCGTAGAACGACCGGATCTTCAGCTCTTCGGCCTGGATATCAGCCTGGAGGCGCTCAAGCTCGCCCGCCGCAATGCCCACCGTCATGGGGTGGCCGAGCGGATACACCTCTTTGCGGGCGATACGCTTTCGGCCGTCCGGGCGCGCTTCCCCTTGATCTTGATGAATCCGCCCTACATCGCCCAGCGCGAGGCGCAATCCTTGAGCCCCGAGGTGGCACGCTATGAACCGGCTATAGCCCTTTTTGGTGGAAATGACGGGCTTGATGTTATAAGGAAGGTTTTGTCTCTGGCAGCTAACCACTTGCTGCCGGGAGGCCGCTTGCTGATGGAGTGCGGGTATGATCAGCAGTCGTCCGTCACCCGACTCGTCCAAGCCGCGGGCGGCCTACGGCTGAGGGAATGGATAACCGACCTGGGTGGGATACCCCGTGTCGTGATCGTGGAGAAAGCAAATGGATAAATTCGTCATTGAAGGCGGCCGGGAACTGCGCGGCACCGTCAAGGTATCGGGCTCAAAGAATGCGGCCCTGCCGATCCTGTGCGCCGCCATCCTGGCCGATGGGCCCTGTACCTTCCATAATATACCGGACCTCATGGACATCAGCACCATGGTCGAGGTGCTTTCCGTCCTGGGCATCAAGGCCCACAAGCCCCAAGCCGGCACCTTGGTCTTGGACCCATCCGGCATTATCTCCTATGAGGCGCCCTATGATCTGGTCAAGAGCATGCGCGCCTCGATCCTGGTTTTGGGGCCTCTCTTGGCCAAGTTCAAGCGCGCCAAGGTATCTCTGCCCGGCGGCTGCGCCATCGGTGTGCGGCCGGTCGACCTGCACTTGAAGGCCCTGGCCAAGATGGGCGCCAATATCGAGCTCTCGCACGGCTATATCGTGGCCTTCACCGACGGCCTGAAAGGAACGCGCATCATCTTCGAAAACACCACCGTGGGCGGTACCGAAAACATCATGATGGCCGCCACCCTGGCCGAGGGCACCACGGTTATCGAGGGCGCGGCGCGCGAGCCTGAGATCCCTGACCTGGCCGAGGCTCTCAATCGGATGGGGGCGCGGATCGAGGGCGCCGGTACCGGCACGATCACCATTGAAGGCGTAAAAACGCTTAGCGGTTGCGAACACACCGTCATACCGGACCGCATCGAGACCGGCACGCTCATGGTTGCCGCCCCCCTTACCAAAAGCCGGCTTACGATCACCGGTGTACGGAGCGACCATAATAGCGCCGTGGTGGAAAAGCTCAGTGAGATGGGCATCATCATCTCGGAAGAGGCCCATGATATCATCGAGGTGGACGGTCAGGTGGATCTCAAACCCATCGAATTGACCACGGCCCCCTTCCCGGGCTTCCCGACCGACATGCAGGCCCAGATCATGGCCCTGGCTTGTGTGGCGGGTGGGGCGTCAAGCATCACCGAGAACATCTTCGAGAACCGCTTCATGCATGTGCCGGAACTGATGCGCATGGGTGCCAACCTGGAGGAGAAGGGTCGCACCGTCATCGTGCGTGGCATCGAGCAGTTCCAAGGTGCCTCGGTCATGGCCACGGATCTGCGCGCCTCGGCCTGCCTGGTGCTGGCGGCCTTGAATGCCAAGGGCCTGACCGAGATCCGACGCATCTATCACCTCGACCGCGGCTACGAGGGCCTGGATGAGAAGCTCGCCGCCCTTGGGGCGCGCGTGGAACGCAAAAAAGGCGGCCTGTAATGGAGCAGTTCTCCACGTGCACGCCCGGTTGGGAAAAACGCCTGGACATGGTCCTTTCGCGTTCCCGCTCCGTATCGGCCGATATCGACCGCACGGTGTCCGAGATCATCACGCGGGTCAGGACCCAGGGCGATCGGGCCGTGGCGGCCTTGACGAGAAAACACGACCACTTCGATCCGGACAAGGAAGGCTTTTTCATAGACCAGGACATGATGGCCCAGGCAGCCGGACGCATCGAGCCCGACCTGTATGAGGCGCTGGCCGTTGCCGCCCAGAGGATACGAACCTTCCACAGCCATCAGCGCGAGGAATCCTGGACCTTCACGGATGACACCGGCTCTATCCTGGGCCAGAAGGTCACGCCCGTCGGCCGGGCGGGTATCTATACCCCTGGCGGACGCAACGCCTTCCCCTCCACCTTGCTCATGAATGTCATCCCGGCCCAGATCGCGGGGGTGGATGAAATCGTGGTGGTCTCGCCCACCCCGGAGGGCCGCCTGAACGACACCCTCCTGGCCGCGGCGCATATCCTGGGGATCAAGCGCATCTTCCGCATCGGCGGGGCCCAGGCCGTGGCGGCTCTGGCCTTTGGTACCGCGACCATCCCCAAGACGGATGTCGTGGTCGGCCCCGGCAACATCTATGTCGCGCGCGCCAAGGCCCTGCTCCAGGGTGTGATCGGGATCGATTCCATCGCCGGGCCGTCCGAGATCGTGGTCATCGCCGATAAAGGTGCTAATCCGCGCTGGATCGCCTGCGATCTCCTGTCTCAGGCCGAACACGACCCCATGGCCTCGGCTATGCTCATCACCCCGGAAGAGACCCTCGTGCAGGAAGTTCTGACAGAGATTGAGCGTGAACAAGCCACGTTGCCGCGCCGCGCGATCACGGTCCAGTCCATGGCCGACCATGGGGCCTGCATCGTGACCCAGGATATCGACGAGGCAATCGCCATCGCCAATACCATCGCCCCCGAACACCTCGAGCTCATGCTGGCCGACGCCATGTCCCATCTCGATAAGATCAGGAACGCCGGGGCCGTGTTCCTCGGGTATCACTGCATGGAGGCCATCGGCGACTATATCGCCGGACCCAACCATACGTTGCCCACGGCCGCCACGGCCCGCTTCTCGTCGCCGTTAGGGGTCTACAATTTTCTCAAGCGCACCTCGATCTTAGGCGTGTCGCCCCAGGCCGTCCGCGAGCTCGGACCTATGGCCGCCAGACTGGCGCGCTCCGAAGACCTGGAGGCCCATGCACGCTCCGTGGACAGCCGCCTTACATGACCCGATCCTGAAGCGCATCGCCGAGCTCTTCACCCCGGACGACTACCTCGTGGGCGGTTGCGTCCGTGACTTCTGTTTAGGTATTCCTCCGGCTGACTTCGACCTCGTAAGCTTCGGCGATGTCTGGACGCTGGCCGAAAGAATAGCCCTTCGCCTGGGGAGCCATGCCTTCTGGATGGACAAGACCCGCGCCATTGCCCGCATAGCCCAAGCGAACCCACCCATCAAGATCGATGTCTGCGCGCCCAAGGCTGCCACCATTACCGCTGATCTGGCCGAGCGCGACATCACCATCAATGCCATGGCCTTGCACCCGTCCACACAGGCCCTGATCGATCCACTTGAAGGCCTTGCCGACCTTGAACAGCGCCGCATCCGCATCATCGCCGAAAAGAACCTGGCCGACGACCCTTTGCGGGTCCTGCGCTGTCTGCGTTTCAGCCTGCAGCTGGACTTCAGCTTCAGCGAAGAAACCCGCTGTGCCCTTAGGCGCCAGGCGCCTTACCTCACCGCTGTCGCGCCGGAGCGCATCAAGCAGGAACTGGATGCCGCCCTGGCGCTTCCTGGCGGGGCAAAAATCTTCGAGCTCATGCAGACCTACGACCTGCCGCTTTTCCCCCAGTACGTGGACATCGACCAGGGAGAGCACCACCGCTGGCCTCTCATCCGCCATGCCGTCCTGGCTGCTCTGGAGACCGAGAACCTCGTGGATAAGGCCGAAACCTATCTGCCCGGCATCGGCAACTATTTTAAGGAGCGGATCGAAGATGGGGTCACGCGCGGGGGGCTCCTGAAGCTCGCGGCCTTTCTCCACGACATCGGCAAGCCAGAGGCGCACACGCTGGATGCCGACGGTACGGTGCACTTTTACGGTCATGCCCAGGTCGGAGCCCGACAAACCGCGTCCATCCTGAAATCGCTGCACTACGCCACGCAGACCATCCGGATCACCGCCGGTATCGTGGAACACCATATGCGCGTCCTGGAACTGGCCGTCGGCGGTATCATCACCAACCGGGCCATGCACCGCTTCCTGAGCGCCACCATGGGTTTTGTCCCCGAGATCCTGCTCCTCACCATCGCCGATGCCGAGGCCACCGGCAAAGACCCGGCCTACGCCGGCGCTCGGCCGGATATCGAGGCTGTTGTAAGACGCATCTGGACGTATTACCGTGAGGTCTTCTGCATAACCCGTCTGGAGCCCTTATTGAGCGGCCATGACATCATGCAGGCGCTCGACATTCCACCAGGACCACGCGTAAAAGAAGCGCTTGTCATGGTCGAAGAAGCCCGCGCGGATGGGCTGGTCCAAAACCGGGACGAGGCGCTGGCATATCTGAGAAAGCACGGAAAGTCTTAAACTCTCCCCCTCTCCTGCGCAGCGTGGAAATAAAGGGCGTCGATCATGCCGGTTCCGCGCTCATTTGACAAGGGAAGTTACGCTTCTTATTATTAGCAATCATATGTGTCTGAAGGTGTGTATCCTGAAAAAATGACCCTGGCGCCTTGCGTAGCGCCAAACAGATTGATACCAGGGAATGTCGATGTCAGGGCATGGTTCGGAAAGGTCGAATAAGCGGCATATAAGCCTTCTTCGGCAGACCAAGGTACAGCTGGAGATCTTCAAATGCTTCGTGGAAACATCCGGCCAGGCCTTGGGCATGGCCGATCTGGATGGCCGGGTTTTTTTTGTCAACTCCATCCTTTGTCGCATGTTGGGCCGGGAGAAACCCGAAGCTGTTTACGAAGAGGACCTTTACGCCTTTTACTCCCTGGAAACAGCCCAGCGCCTGAGGGAGGAGATCCTGCCGCAGGTGCGGCGAGACGGACAGTGGGTCGGCGAGCTGAGCCTGATCGATGCCCAAGGCCGGGCTACCCCCACGATTGAAAACATTTTTCTTCTCCGGGACGACAAGGCCAAGCCGCTGTGCTTTGCCGCGGTGTTCACCGATATCTCCGAACGCATCCGCCAGGAACAGGAGCTCAAGACCTATCGCGACCAGCTTGAGCACCTGGTCGCCGAGCGGACCTCAGAGCTTGAGAAGCGAAATGTCCAGCTGCGGGAGGAGATTGTCGAACGCAAACGGGCCGAGAAAGAACACACACGGCTCATGAAAATACTGGATAGTACCAGTGACCTGGTCGGCGCGGCTCTCCCGAACGGACAGGGTTTGTATATGAATACGGCCGGCCGCCGCATGGCGGGATTCGGCGTAGATGAAAACCTGAGCAAACGTAACATGTCGGAGGTGCACCCGGCCTGGGCGTGGCCTTACGTGGAGAAAACGGGTATCCCAACGGCAATAAAACAGGGCGTTTGGGAGGGTGAGACCGTCATCGTAAACCATACGAACGGTACAGAGATACCTGTCTCGCAGGTGATCATGGCGCACCGTACCGCCAGTGGCGATATCGATTTTATATCCACCATCATACGCGACATCAGCGAGCGCAAGCGTATGGAGGAATCCTTGAGGGAAAGCGAGGAGAAGTACCGCACCATCGTGGACAACATGCAGGACGCGTTCTTCCGCTGCGATTTAAACGGCGAGCTCATTTACACGACCGCGTCCGCGGCGCGCCTGCTCGGATGCCCATCCGCCGAAGAGATGGTCGGCCTGAGGGTCAAGGATTTTTATTATCATCCTGAGGAGGCGGAAAAACACTTTGAAATGCTCCAATCGCAAGGCAGGCTCGCGCATTATGAGTTAACCCTCAAGCGCCAAGACAACGGCCAACCGGTCGTCGTCTTGGCCAACAGCCAGTTCTACCGCGACAAAGACGGCACGATCATCGGGATTGAAGGTGTCTATAGCGACATTACCGATCGCAAGCAGGCCGAGGAGGCGCTCAGGAAGAGCGAGGAAAAATATCGTCGCATCATTGACACGGCCAACGAGGGGATATGGCTTTTGGATGCCGATCTTCTAACCACCTTTGTGAACGCCCGTTTAGCTGAAATAATCGGGTATCCCATGGAAGAGATCATTGGCCGGAAGTTTGAAGCCTTTCTGTTTAATGAGGATCTAGAGGAGCACGAGAAAAAGATAGAGGCCCGTAAACAAGGTCTTTCAGGGCGCTATGAACGACGGCTGCGCCACAAAGATGGACATGCCGTATTGACCTTTATATCAGCTACTCCGATCTTTGATAACGAGCATCATTTCCAGGGTTCCTTTGCCATGATCACCGACATCACCGAGCGCAAGCAAACGGAAGTGGAATTGCTGAAGCTGGCGTCGGTCATCACGCACTGCAGTGAGCTGGTGAACCTGGCAACCCCTGACTGGAAGATGATCTATTTGAATGAGGCCGGGATGAGAATGCTGGGCATCTCGGCTGATGAGCTCGAGGGGATAGATATTAGACAGGTTATTCCCGACCACTTGATGGAAAAGGTTCAGAAAGAGGTTCTGCCTGCCATGACGGCGGGTGGTTGGGAGGGTGAGCTGGAATACAAGAATCTCAAGACCGGGGCGCTGACCGCTGTGTACGCCACGATATTCCTGGTTAAGGACCCCGAAACAGGCGTCCCGCTCTACCATGCCAATGTGTCGCTGGATATCAGCGCGCGCAAAGAGGCCGAGCAATCTCTCAAGAAAAGCCTTGATATCTTGGCCGAGGCCGAGCGCATCGGACACACAGGAAGCTGGCAATGGGACTTGGCCACCAATGATGTCATCTTGTCATCGGGAACGCGCAGGATTCTTGGGATCTCGGATACGGAAGAGATCCCATTCGAAAAGTTCATGTCACGTCACCACCCGGAGGACCTGGACGTTGTGATGAAGGAACTCATGGATACCAGGGAAAGGGGCACGCCTCATACCATTGAACATCGGATCGTTCTCCCTGACGGTTCAATCCGCAGTATCCTTGGAAGAGCGGAAGCACTATGTGATCCTCAAGGCAAGCCGGTTCTCCTCCACGGCACCATCCAGGACATCACGGAAAGGAGGGTACTGGAAGACGAACTGATCAAGGCGCAGAAACTCGATTCCATCGGCACGCTGGCCGGAGGCCTGGCGCACGACTACAACAACCTCCTGACCGCCATCATGGGCAATATGGATCTGGCGAAGATGCATATCGACAAGGACAATCAGGCCCTGGCGCTCCTGGCAAAAGCGCAAAAAGCGGCCATGACGGCACGGGACCTCACCCAGCAGCTTATCACCTTTTCCCAGGGCGGCTACCCACAAGTCAAGGTCATGCCGATCCAGGATCTCCTGAGAGAGTCCGTCGGACTGGGGTTGCGCGGCTCCAACACCAGAACCGTCTGGAAGATCGCGGATGATCTCCCGGAAGTAAAGATTGACGCCAACCAGATCCGCCAGGCGATCCACAACATCGTGATCAATGCCCAGGAAGCCATGCCTGAAGGGGGATCGCTGTTCATTGAGGCGGATATGACGATTCTCGGACCCGACAACCCCTTGTCCCTGGCAAAAGGGATCTATGCCCGGCTCGTCTTCCGGGATGAGGGCCGGGGGATAACAGCCGAAAACCTGCCGAAGGTATTCGATCCCTACTTCACGACTAAGGATATGGGGAGCACAAAAGGCATGGGCTTGGGCCTCTCGATCTGTTACTCTGTCATCAAACGCCATGGCGGGCATATCATCGTGGACTCCACCTTCGGCATCGGCACGACCGTAACGGTATATATCCCAAAGGGGCATGCGTGACCACGTTCTTTTTTCAAGTGCGTTGAGGTTTTATTTTCCCGGATATTCTGATATACAAGGCGCATGAAGGTCAACGATTGGATGGTACGCAACGTAATCACCATTGACCCGGGCGCCAGCGTCAAGGATGCCCTGGGGATCATGAAAAAACATTCCTTACGGCATTTGCCGGTGGTCGACAACGGTGTCTTTGTGGGGCTGCTCACCTCCGGCGACGTCAAGCAGGCCATTCTGACGTGCATGCTCGAGACCATGAAGGTCAAGGAGGTCATGCTGGCCACCCCGTATACGATTCGGCGCGAGAACTCCCTGGAGGATGCCGCGCGTCTGGTCTACGAGAAGAATATCGGCTGTCTGCCGGTGGTCGAGGACGGCCAGGTCATGGGGATTCTCACGGTCAACGATATCCTCAAGGCCTTCATCGACATTATGGGCGTGCTTAAGGCCGGCAGCCGTATCGATGTGATCCTCAAGCACGTACGCGGCGCCTTCGATGAAGTCATATCCCTGATCGAAGCCAAGGGCGGGTTCATCATCAGCGTGGGCATGAGCTTCAACGAGGATGAGACCATCCACCACTTCCGCGTCTCGGGCGGCGACTGCCCGGCCATCGCGGAGGAGCTGGCAAGGCTGGGGTACCGCGGAGTAAAAGTAGTCGACTGATATAATACGGCGCGCCAGAACTTCGCATATCTTTGTCGCTTTCTCGCCGTAGGAGCTGCGACATACACAAAAGTATGTCTCGCTCCACGGCTTCGTCGCTCCTCGATCTGCTGTGTTCTGACGCGCCGTATGACCCTATTTTATATCTATGAATAATATAAAGGTATCCGGTTATAGTTTTTTTATTGAAGATAGTTGGCTTAAGAAAGCCAACATAGTCCCATTTTCAATGACGGATAGGAATTACAAGTATAAAGAAGATTCGCAAGATGTGCTTATCGTAGACATATCCCAAATTGATCCTGATATTCCGCGGGAAAGATGTACCAATCTTCAAGGAAGGAGAAGTTGATGACAAAATTAAAACTAGGGAAGAAAGAGTTTTAGATATACTTATGGCTTTTAAGGATAATACGCCTCTCCCTCCTGTTGAAATTATAGAGTCAAAAAATAAGAATTATCGTTTTAAGCTCTATCATGGATGCCACAGATTGCACATATCACTATCGGTGGGCTTTAATTTTATTCCAGCAATTATTAGGTCGGATTTATAACAAGTGCATACAGACGGATGCGGCTAAGCCTCGTCGCTAATGCCGTCGTTTAACACTCATTACCTGCTAGCTTCAGGATATTCAGGATCTGTTCCGGGGTCATGTCTTGGATCGCGATGACCTTGGTGCGGGATTTGTCGCCCTGGATCAGGGTCAGGCGCGAGGGCGCCAGGTGGAGCGTCTTGGCCAGGAGCTTGATCAGGGCCTTGTTGGCCTTGCCCTCCACGGGCGGGGAGTTCAGGCGTACGACGAGATGGTCGTCCTGGATCTTTTCGATACGGTTCTGCGGCGCGTTCGGGTGCACGCGGCAGGTGAGGATGGTATCGCCGCCCTTACTGCGGATCCACATCCCCCATTTCCTTGAGCCAGGTCTGGGAGGCCTCCAGCTTGCCTTTGAGATCGGCGAAGAGACTTACTTTCCTGTTCTTGAGCTCGATGATCTGCCGCTCCAGGCCAACCTTGGCTTTTTCGACCTCGAAGATGATCTCGCGGGCCTTCTGCCGGGCGAGTTCCTCTCGGTCGCGGGCCTCTTGTTCGGCCTTCTCCATTATGTGCTGCCCCCTTTCCTGGAGAGCGGCCGCGCGTTGTTCGGCATCGCTGATGATGCGCTGGGCGTCATAGTTGGCCTGCGCGAATTTTTCATCCGAGAAGCGTTTGGCTTGGATGAACAGTTCCTCAAGGTCGCGCTGCTTGGCCCGCAGGTTATCCAGTTCGGCCTTCAGCGCGCGGTTTTCATCCGTAAGGTCCTCCATGGTGTCGGCTACGACCATCAGAAAGCCCTTTACCTCGTCGCGGTCAAAGCCCCGTAAGGTCGCACGAAAGGTTTGTTCGCGTACCATCTCGGGTTTAATCTGCATCAGAAGCCTCCTTTCATGCGGACACCTATTTCAATCAGGGATGTCACCAGCGCACTGTCAAGGAAGATGATGAGCGCGATGACGACCAGCGGGGAGAAGTCGATCCCACCCAGGCGCAGGAAGGGAAGTTTCCTGCGCAGCCAGGAGAAGACCGGCTCGGTGGCCGCATACAGGAATCGCACGATGGGGTTATAGGGATCCGGATTGACCCAGGACAAGAGTGCGCCGATGATCACGATCCACATATAGATTTGTAAAATGATATGCAGCACCTTGCCGAAACCGATCAGGACATTCGCCAGCACAAACATATACCCCTCCCGCTTAAAGCTGAACACGCCTCAAGCTACTTATGACGTACTTTTAGGCATGATTGCAAGCCTTTTGTACGGGTGCCGTCTGGGGACCCGGGGATGGAGGTCAAGGATGGGTACCTTAGGAAAACCGGGTACGCTACGGCGTGTAACCGATACGGAAGGGGTAGACGTCGCGGCTGATACCCTTGACCTTTACCGTGGGCATGGGCTCGAAGGGGATCTGAACGCCGGGATAGGCCAGGGCCTGTTCATAGGTTGATTTGGCCACGATGATCTCGGCCTCTCCGGCAATGGATTCCAGACGCTGCGCCAGGTTGACCGGTTCGCCGATCACGGTGTAGTTCATTTGTTCCTGGGTGCCGATATTGCCCGCCAGTACAAGACCCGAGGCGATCCCGATCCCGACGTCGATGGGGAATAGCCCTTCGGCTACCAGCTCTGATTTCAAGTCGGTCATCTTGCGCTGGATATTGATGCCGCAGGTGATGGCGTTCACCGCATCCTTATCGGACGCATCCGGGATGCCGAAGACCGCCATGACGCCGTCGCCCAGGAACTTGTCCAGCATGCCGCTGTGGCCGAAGATACAGGGCACCACGGCCTCGAAATACCGGTTGAGCACCTGCACGACATCGTGCACCGGGCATTTCTCCACCAGCGGGGTGAAGCCCGAAATGTCGGCAAAGAGGACGGTGACCATCTTGAGTTCGCCGCCCAATTGCGTCAAGCGGTCGTCGGCCACGAGATGCTCGGCCAGGCCACGCGAAAAGTAGCGCGACAGGTTGTTGCGTTTCTTTTCCAGGGTCAGGAGCTCGCGGTAGGTGCGCACCAGCGAGGCGGTAATGGAGAGCTGGTCCGCGATCAGCTCGAAGAAGCGCAGGTCGTTGGGCGAGAACGAACGCGGGGTGTTGTCCCGGAAATTCAAAACGCCAACGCAGGCCCCTTCGGATATGATCGGCACGCAGGCGAGCGAACCCTGCTGGCGCGTGCCCTTGTCGGAGAAATTGGGATCCATGGTCACATCCGGGATATAGATGGTGCGCACCGTCTCGTAGACCTTGCCGGCCACGCCTTCTCCGCGCCTGAGCTTGATGGGGGGCCGCTTCTCACCCCCGAAAAAGAGGCCCGAGACGCTCACGACATGCAGCTCCTGGGATTCATCGTCGATGAGCATGAGGGAAATGCTGTAGATGCCGGTGTAGTGCTTGACGATGTCCAGCTGCTTGGTGAAAAGCTCGTTCCAGTTGGAAATGCTGGTGACCTTCAGGGTGTCCCCGAGTTCCTTGAGGAGTGAGAGTTCGGAGATCTTCTGCTCATAGACCTGCTCGAGCGATACGATCCGATCCTTGAGAAGATTGAGGATATCGCGCTCCATCATGCTTCCAGAATAAACCTCACACGGGCCTTGATATCTTCATAGGCCTTTTGCAGTCTCTCGGGCGAAAGATTCCTCTCGCCCGCATAGACCGCCGCCTGATAGTTCAAACGCTCTTGATCGTACCCGCCCGTATGTGAAATGCAATCCGCGATGTGCACGGTGAAGGCCAGCGGCTTGTTCGAGGCGCGGCCGGGCAGATGGTGGGTCAGGATGCCCTCGACGATCATCTCCGGCAACTGCCAGCGTTCGGCCACATAGGCGCCGATCTCGGCATGGGTGAGCCCACTGGCCGCTTCTTCGGCCGCGAGGTCGCCAAACATCGACGGCCCTTCCCATACCCCGGAAAACTCACCGCGCTGCATCATGACGATCTTGCCGAGGTCGTGCAGCAGTCCCAGGGTGTATACCATCTCTCCTTTGGCGCACCCCATGTGCGGTGAGAGCATCTGCGAGAGCTGTGCCACCAGCAGGGAATGCTCCCATAACGCGGCGGCCGTTTTGGGAGAGATGCCCTCCAGGATCTTGCGGATGGCGATGGAGAAGGCCAGGTTGATGACCTCGTCGTTGCCCAGGATCTTGACGGCGTGCTCGACCGAATCGATCTGGCGGTGGAAGCCATAGAAAGCGGAGTTGACGACTTTCAGGAGCTTGGAGGTGAGCACCGGATCGCTCTCGATCACCTCGGCCATCTTCTTGGCGCCGGTCATCTCGTCCTGCGCCAGCGAGATCACCTGCGTGGCGATGGACGGCAGCGTAAAAAGGTGCTCGATGTTTCTGAACTTGCGCAGGGTGACCGTGCCCTTTTCCTGCTTGACCTGCATGCGTTCCTGATATCCCCAGCCGTCGATCATGGCGTTGAGATCCTGTTCCGCGCGGTCCTGATTGGGAACGATGGACGTCACCACGCCGTAGGGCAGGAACTCCCTGACCCACTCCTGGCCGGAGGCCGGCATGGAGGTGAAGACCTGCCCGAGCTCCCCGGCATGCTCTGCCATGAAGGCATAGAACTGGTAGAACGTGGCCGAGATAAAACGCGCCTCCGGCTCCTGCTTGCGCTCCGAGGCCCGTGAGTCCTTGATATTGTCCCACAGGCGTTTGACCCAGTGCGAGCTGCCTAAGAGCCTGAGCCGTTCCAGCGCCACGAAGAACAGACTCTGGACATTGTCCCCATCCACGGGAAAGACCGCGATACCCTTAGGGATAGAGAGAAAGGAGGCCGAGGCCTCATTGGCGCCCGCGCCGATCATGCCGACCACTTCGTAGTCCTGGTACCTTAACGCGGTGTCCATATCGCGTTTGCCCGCCACGACCTTGTCGGCATACTTGCTCGGGACCACCACCAGGGCCAGGGATCCTCCCAGGGTGGCGACCTTCTTCAATTCTATCTCCAGAGGCATGAGCAGCTCATTGTCCCGCATGCCTTGTGTATCGTCATGCGTGCATAGATTCTTGACTTATATCAAAGGCTCACATAAGATACATTCCGCCAGCGCGGGTCCAGGGGTGCTTGTAAGATTGGGCGATAAACACCTTGGATCACGCATTCCACCGGCTTGGGAGATGATATGATAAGCGTCGGCCTTGCACGACAGACCATCCTCGCCCATATCCGGACCCTGCCGGGGGAACTCGTGCCCCTGACGGAAGTGATGGGACGTTACCTGTCCGAAGATATCATCGCCGACTTCGCCATCCCCTTGTGGGATAACTCGGCCATGGACGGCTATGCCGTGCGTTTAACCGATACCGCCGCCATCCCGGCGCGTTTGCCGGTCACCCAGGTGATCCCGGCCGGCAGCACGTCGCAACCCTTACAGCCGGGCAGCGCCGCCCGAATCATGACCGGCGCGCCGATCCCTCAGGGCGCCGAGGCCGTGGTCATGCGCGAAGACACCCATGAGCTGGGCGAGTATGTCGAGATCAAACGTGCGCCGAAGAAAGACGAGAACATCCGCTTTAAGGGCGAAGATATAAGCTTGGGCAGCGTGGTGCTGAAGCGCGGCACGTTGCTCGGTCCTTCACAGATCGGCATCCTGGCTTCGCTGCGCCGCTCCCAGGTGCCGTGCGCTAGGCGCCCGGTCATTGCCGTGCTCTCTACCGGCGACGAAGTGGTCGACCTGGATCAGCCCCTGACGCCCGGCAAGATCCCCTCGTCCAATTCCTACACCCTTGTGAGCCTGGTCAAGGAACTGGGTGCCGTCCCGCTCTATGTGGGCATCGCCCGCGACAACCGCGCGGACATCGAAAACAAGCTTGCTGCCGCGGCTAAGGCCGACCTTATCCTGACCTCCGGCGGGGTTTCCGTGGGAGATTTCGATCTGATCAAGGACGTCATGACCAGTGGAGAGAACCGCATGGAGTTCTGGCAGGTGGCCATGAAGCCCGGCAAACCCCTGGCCTTCGGTTTCACCGGCAGCATCCCCACCATCGGTCTGCCCGGCAATCCGGCCTCGGCCATGGTCTCGTTCTACCAGTTCGCCCGCCCGGCCATCCTCTCCCTGTTGGGCGCGAACGTGATTTGTCTGCCCAGCCTCAAGGCCCGCCTGATCACCCCCATCAAAAAGAAGGCCGACCGCCCCCACTACATCCGCGGTCTGCTGACCGGCGGCGAGGACCTGCGCGTGCAGGCCAGCGGTGCGCAAGGCTCCGGCATCCTGTCCTCCATGGCGGCGGCCAACTGTTTCATCGTGATCCCCAAGGAGCAAGAGCTCGCCCAAGCCGGCGAGCTCGTGGATTGCGAAGTCTTCGGCGCTATTCTGCCGGAGCACAGCAGCTCTTGACTGAGGAGAAATTGACCCTAATATATTCACCCAATGATCCGAAGGAGTTATAGCGGGTGCGGAAAATTGGTGGTTGACACACAATCTCGTATCGGTATATGACCGATCGTTCAAAGTTTATGTGGAGGACGGCATGCTGAGGACAAAAGAACTCCAAGAGATTAAGGAGCTCCTTCTGACCATGAAAAAGGAAATCCTTGCCGATCTTGATGAGAGGATCAAGTCCAGCGATGTATCCGAACAGCGGGTCATCGGGGATATTTTTGATGATGCGGACCTCGAACAATCACGCGAATTCAATCTGCTTCTGACCGCGCGGGAACGACAGAAGATCAAGCAGATCGAGCAGGCGCTGCTCAAGATTGAAAACGGTGAGTACGGCATTTGTGAAAGCTGTGAGGCGGACATCCCGGTCGGCCGTCTCAGGGCCATGCCTTTCACTACCTTGTGCGTGAAATGCAAATCGCAGCAGGAGTCCATGGAAGGCCATGTGACGACCGCATACGTCAGCGAAAAAGGATAACTTCATGGCCCACAGGGTGGAAGTGGGGCCGAAACCACAGCTATTCGACGCACGCGGCGAACGCATTAAACGGCAGATACAGCACGCCTTTCCCAAGATCGATCTGGACAGCATCTGTTGCCTTGACATCTATACCATCGACTGTCCGGAGATAAACCCGCAGTGGTGCGCCGAGGCCTTCTGCGACCCCGTCATCCAGGATATCGCCATCGACCGGCCGCTGAGGAGCGATTACGACTGGTACATCGAGGTCGGCTACAAGCCCGGCGTCACCGATAACGTCGGGCACAGCGCCCAATACGCCCTGGAGCTCATCAGCGCTCGTCGCCTGCCGGTCTATTCCGCCCGGGCTTACCTCATCAAGGCCGACATCCACCGCAAAACCGCCGAGGCCATTGCCTGGGAATGTCTCGCCAATACCCTGATACAGAACTGCCGGATCCTGGCCCCGGTAGAGGCCGCCGCCATGGCGCCTTTTGTCCCCAAGGTGGTGGACCTCAAGCCCCCCGTCTATGAGGAGATGGACCTCAACTGCTCGGACGACGAGCTCGCGAGCCTGTCTCAGACCAGGACCCTGGCGCTGAACCTGGCCGAGCTCAAGGCCGTCCAGGCCTATATGAACGACCCTGGCGTCCAGAGCAGGCGCGCCCAGATGGGGCTATCCGGCATGATCACGGACGTGGAGCTCGAAGCCCTGGCCCAGACCTGGTCCGAGCACTGCAAGCACAAGATCTTCAACGCCGATATCACCTATACCGAAGGCGCCCACACCGAGCAGATCCGCTCGCTCTTCAAGACCTACATCCAGGGCTCCACCCAGGAGATCCGCAAGGCCAAGGGCGGGCGCGACATCTGCGTGAGCATCTTTACCGACAATGCCGGCGTCATCCGTTTCAACAAGGATTACAACCTGGTCTTCAAGGTCGAGACGCACAACTCGCCTTCGGCCCTGGACCCCTACGGCGGGGCGCTGACCGGCATCGTGGGCGTCAACCGCGACCCCTTCGGCACCGGCATGGGCGCCAAGCTGATCTTCAACACGGATGTCTTCTGTTTCGCGAGCCCCTTTTTCGACCGCGAGCTGCCGCCTAAGATCCTCCACCCACGCCGCATCTTCGAGGGCGTGCGCGAGGGCGTGGAGCACGGCGGCAATAAATCCGGCATCCCCACCGTCAACGGCTGCCTGGTATTCGACGAACGCTACCTGGGAAAACCGCTGGTCTATTGCGGCACGGCCGGCATCATGCCGGTGACCGTGGGGGATAAGCCTTCCCATGTCAAGCAGATCAAACCCGGCGACCTGATCGTCATGTCCGGCGGCCGCATCGGCAAGGACGGCATCCACGGCGCCACGTTTTCTTCCGAGGAACTCCACGAGGCATCGCCGACCTCGGCCGTGCAGATCGGCGATCCCATCACGCAAAAGAAGCTCACCGACTTTTTGCTGCGCGCCCGCGATTTGGGGCTTTACCGCGCCATTACGGACAACGGCGCCGGCGGTCTGTCTTCTTCGATCGGCGAGATGGCCACCCTGTCGGGCGGCTGCCGCATCGACCTCGACAAGCCCCTGCTCAAGTACCAGGGCTTAAGCCCCTGGGAGATCCTGCTTTCCGAGGCTCAGGAACGCATGAGCTTGGCCGTGCCGCCCGAGCATGTGGAGGCCTTCATGGAGCTCTCAGAACGCATGGGGGTGGAGTCCACCGTGATCGGAGTCTTTACGGATACCGGCATGTTCCACTGCACGTATGCCGAGAAGACCGTGGCCTATCTGGACATGCATTTTCTCCATGACGGGCTGCCGCGCCTGGATCTCAAGGCCATCTGGATTGATGCCGACCTGCTGGACGGACCGATTCCGGATCCGCCGGATCACGGGGCCAAGCTTACAGAAATGCTCGGCCGGCTCAATATCTGCTCCAAGGAATACGTCGTGCGGCAGTACGATCACGAGGTGCAGGGCGGCTCGGTCGTCAAACCTCTGGTGGGAGTGGCCTGCGACGGCCCATCGGATGCCGGCGTCGTGCGGCCGCTTCTGGATTCCATGGAAGGCGTGGTCGTTTCCAACGGCATAGCCCCGCGCTACTCGGACATCGATACCTTTCACATGGCCGCCAACGCCCTGGACGAGGCCATCCGCAACTATATCTGCGTGGGCGGCAACCCGGATCATTGGGCCTGCCTCGACAACTTCTGCTGGTGCGATCCGGTGCTGAGCCGGCGCAATCCGGACGGGCAGTACAAGCTGGCCCAGCTCGTGCGCGCCAACAAGGCCATGGCCGAGTACACCAAAGCCTATGCATGCCCCATGATCTCGGGCAAGGACAGCATGAAGAACGATTACATTATCGGCGAAACCAAGATATCCATCCCGCCCACCCTGTTGGTGTCCGTGATCGGCAAGATCAACGATGTACGCACGGCCGTAACCATGGATGTCAAGAGCCCCGGCGACCTAGTCTATATCCTGGGGCGCACGGCACGGGAACTGGGCGGCAGCGAATACCTGGCTGCCTGCGGTTTCTCCGGCGGGAGCGTACCCAAGGTCGATGCTCCAACCGCCCTGGCGCGTTACCGCAGACTGCACATGGCCATCACCATGGGCTATGTCGCCTCGGCCCACGACATCTCCGACGGCGGCTTGATCGTATGCCTGGCGGAAAAGGCCTTTGCCGGCGGCCTGGGTTTGTCGATCGATCTGGGACAGGTCCCGACCGCCGGGAGCTTGAGCGATACCGAGATTCTGTACTCCGAGAGCGCCAGCCGCATCGTGATCACCGTGGCCCCGGAGCACGTGGATGAGATCGAAGCCCTGTTCGGAGCCGACGCGCGCTGCATCGGCAAGACGACCGGCACGGCGCGCCTGCTCATCGCCGGCAGGAATAAAGAGGTCATCATCGATCAGGACATTGTTAGCCTGAAAACGGCCTGGAAGGCCACCCTGGACTTCTAATCATGGCGCATCCCGTAAAAGCCCTCGTCATCACCGGATACGGTACCAACTGCGAAACCGAAATGGCCTATGCCTGCACCCATGCCGGCGCGCAGGCCACCATCGCCCATCTGAGCGATATCCTCAAAGGGAAGATCCACATCGCCGACTATCACTTCCTGAACCTGCCGGGCGGTTTCTTGGACGGCGACGACCTCGGCAGCGCCCAGGTGGAGAGCGTACGGCTCAAGCATGCCACGATCCAGGGTGGTGCGCGCACCCTCTATGACGAGATCCTGACCTTCTTCGAGCACGGCGGTCTGATCCTGGGGGTGTGCAACGGGTTCCAGGCCCTGGTCAAGACCGGCCTGCTGCCCGGCAACCCGTTCGGGAAGCGCAGAACGACGTTGACCTTCAACGACTCGGCCCGCTTCGAAGACCGCTGGGTGGCCCTGAAGGTCAACCCCCACAGCCCGTGCGTCTTCACCAGGGGGCTGGACCGTATCAGTCTTCCCGTGCGGCATGGCGAGGGCAAGTTCATCACCGACAGCGACGCCACGCTCAAGGAGATCATGGGCAACCATCTGTCCTCCCTGTTCTATGCCGACGCCGACGGGCATCCGACCCAGGCCTACCCGGAGAATCCCAACGGCAGCGCCTTTGGTATTGCCGGCATCTGCGATGCCACCGGCCGTATCTTCGGGCTTATGCCCCACCCCGAGGCCTTCACGCACGCCACCAACCATCCGCTGTGGACGCGCCGCAAGGACCTGCCGGAGCGCGGAGACGGGATGGCCATCTTCGACAATGCCGTGAGCTATTTGAAGGGCGTCTGAATCTTTAAGGGCAGGCTCAAAAGCGCGTGGTCTAATCCTCAGCGTCCGATGTCTTGAATTTCTCCACATTCTCGGCCAGCACCGTGGCCTCGCTGCGCAGGTTGGTCAGGGTGCCGGCGAGTTCCTCGGCCGTGGAGGCGTTTTGCTGGATGCTGCCATCGATCTGGGTAATGGCATGCGTGACCTCGCCGATGCTCTGGCGCTGCTCGGAACTCGTGGCGTTGATCTGCTCCATCATCCGGAAGAAATCATCCAGACGCGACATCATTTCTTCCAGTGACTTGGCGGTCTTGCCCATCAGGGCATCGCTGGTGCGGATGCGTTCCACGGTACCTTCGATGAGCGTGCGGATCTCGCGGGTGGCCGCGGCGGAGCGTTGCGCCAGCGCCCTGACCTCCTCGGCCACCACGGCGAACCCCTTGCCGTGCTCGCCGGCCCGGGCGGCTTCCACCGCGGCATTCAAGGCCAACAGATTGGTCTGGAACGAGACATCGTTGACCGTGGCCACGATATCCCCGATGCGCTGTGAATCGCGGGAGGTATCCTGGATGGCCCGCGTCAGGTCGCTGAACATGCCTTTGCTCTGCTCCATGAGGTGGATGATGCGCCGGGAGGTTTCCTGACCCTCGGCCAGGAGTTGGCCCGTATTCTGGAAGGCGGCGTTCATCTGTTCCATGGCGGCGGAAATTTGTTCAACCGAGGCCGCCTGCTCCTGGGTGGCCTGCGAAAGGCTCTGGGATCCCGCGCTGACCTCGTCGATGCCGTGGTACAGTCCGGAGGAGGTATCCTTGGCGCTCTGGATCAGCACTTCCAGGTTCTCAACGAAGGCGTTGAACCAGAAGGCCAGTCCGCCCACCTCGTTGAGTCCGGATACCGGCAGACGCCGGGTCAGATCCCCTTGGCCCCCCGCCATCTCCTTCAATAGGGAAGATGTCTGCGCGACCGAGAGCGAGAGGCTCTTCAAGAGCAGATAGCTGTTCATGAATATCAGAAGCACGGTCTGGCCGAGGATCAGGAAAAAGCCTATCTGCAGGGATTTCAATGCCAGACCGGTGAAGAGCGAGAAATAGATGATGCCGATAAAATTGCCGATGGGCGGCAGGGCGATGAGCAGGATCGTGATCAGGACCTTGGCGTTGAGGCTGAGCTTCATGAACCCGGTGTCCTGATCGAGGATGCCCTTGAGCGGGTATGTGGTGAAAAAGGGGATCAGGCTGTTCTCACAAGCCAGGTAGTAGAAAGACATGGACGTCAGGGCGATCATGAGCAGGATATGCCCGCCCAGGATGAGATCGGCAGCGGTCGTGTAGCCTTTAAGATAGAAGGGCAAAATCGCAAGGGTAAAACCCAATCCGAACCAGCGGACGAATATGGTGCCGGCTTCGGCGAAAGGGGCGAGGGCGGCCGAGCGCACGGCGCGCCGCAGCTCTTCTTCCTTGGGCTCAGCCTGTTCCACCAGGTCCATGACCGGGCGTACGAAATGGTACTTGACCCACAGGCCCAGGATCAAGGTTACGGCCGAGGCGAAGATGATATACCCGAGACCTTGCAGGATGTGCGTTCGAAAGCCCGGCGAGGTTGTCATCATGAAAAAAACCGCGGAGGGGATGATGAAGAGATAGGTAACGACTTCCTGTACGAGGAAGGGCCGGATAAAAAAGGTTTTTGTTGCTGTTCTCATAGTCGGCCACCCTTTTGGGCTTGAATTTTTTTCATATGATCGTACTACTGATAATATCGGAATATATGCCCTACACACATGAATGTCTTCTTTATGAAAAGAGTCAGGGGTGCGTATGGCTTTTTTTGGCCTTGAAACCAAGGGAGGGTGAACCATGGAAGGGTGGAGTGAAGATGAAATCAGGAACAAGGAGCTTATGGCGCCGTGCGGGCTGTACTGCGGGGTCTGCGGTGTGTACATCGCCACGCGCGACGACAACCTGAAATTCAAGACCGTCATGGGCAACCTGTACGGCACCAAGCCTGAGGAGACGGCGTGCCTGGGCTGCATGCAGTCCGATCCGCCCAAGAAACTCTATGGCTATTGCAGCATGTGCGCCATCCGCGATTGCGTCAAGGCAAAAGGCTACTATTCCTGCCACCAGTGCGATGACTGGCCGTGCGAAATGATCAAGAGCTTCGGCCTGGCCACGGGCCGCAAGGTCATGCTGGAAACCATTCCGCTCTGGCGCGCCAAGGTGGCCGAGCTCGGCGACGAAGAAGGCAGCGTGGCATGGGCGCGCGCCGTGTGCGAGCGCTATCACTGCAAGGGATGCGGCAAACCCTTATTCCGCGGCGCGCAGCGCTGCCGGGCCTGCGGCAAGGACATTGCCGATGACCTGGACGGAAAGCTGTAAAGATATTTTGCTTGACAGGTATAAGGTCCTGAATCATAAAGTCCGACAAGTACTTTTGAGCGAATAGGGGTGGCATCGTGAAGCAGGATGGAAATCGAAATCTGAATTTAGCGCTGCTGCTCCTCCTATGCCTTAAGACAAGGGATCGATGCCCATCGCTTTTGGGTTGTCCCTGAAAAAAGGGATACAAGCAAGACCTCAAAGGCCATGGGCGATAAAGTCCATGGCCTTTTTATTTTTTTAACAAAGGAGCATACGATGGACGAGAACAGGGTATTCATTTTCGATACGACGCTCAGAGACGGTGAACAGTCACCCGGCTGCAGCATGAACCAGGAAGAAAAGCTGCACCTGGCACGCCAGCTGGAACGACTGGGCGTGGATATTATCGAGGCCGGGTTCCCGGCCGCCTCCGAGGGCGACTTCGCCTCGGTGCAGCAGATCGCGCGCGAGATCAGGGGCATCCAGATCGCCGGGCTGGCCCGGGCCAACCTGAAGGATATCGACCGCGCCTGGGAGGCGGTCAAGCCGGCCGCGCGCCCGCGCATCCATACCTTCATTTCGTCTTCGGATATCCACCTCAAGTACCAGCTGCGCAAGTCGCGCGCCGAGGTCTTGAAGGAGGCCCGCGCGGCGGTTACGCATGCCTGCTCGTTTACCGATAACGTGGAGTTCTCGCCCATGGACGCCACGCGTAGCGACCGCGACTACCTGTGCGAGATGGTGGAGGCGGTCATCGACTGCGGCGCCAAGACGGTCAATATCCCGGATACGGTAGGTTACGCGATTCCGGATGAGTTCGGGGCATTGATCGCCTACCTCTTCGAGCGCGTGAAAAATATCCGGCAGGCGGTCATATCCGTGCACTGCCACAACGACTTAGGTCTCGCCGTTGCTAATTCCATCGCGGCCTTGAGAAATGGCGCGCGCCAGGTGGAATGCACGGTCAACGGCATCGGCGAGCGCGCCGGCAACGCCGCCATGGAGGAGATCGTCATGGCCCTGGCCACGCGCAAGGACCTGTTCGGACTTTCCACCGGCATCCGCACCGAATACATCTACCAGACCTCGCGACTCCTGACCCAGATCACCGGCGTGCGCGTGCAGCCCAATAAAGCGATTGTGGGGGCCAACGCCTTTGCGCATGAATCCGGCATCCACCAGGACGGCCTGATCAAGGAAAAGCTCACCTACGAGATCATGACCCCCCAGTCGGTGGGCATGCCCGAGAGCCATATCGTGCTGGGCAAGCACTCCGGCCGGCACGCCATCGTCAATCACCTCAAAAAGCTGGGCTACGACTTGAGCGAGGCCGAGCTCAACCGGGTCTTCATCCGCTTCAAGGACCTGGCCGACGTCAAGAAGGAGATCTTCGATGAGGATCTGGAGACCATCCTGTACGAAGAGGTCCTGCGCATCGAAGAGACCTATAAGCTCATCTACTTAAACGTGGTCAGCGGCAATGTTGCCATTCCGACCGCCACCATGCAGATCGAGATCGATCAGCAGGTCATCAAGGATGCCGGGTTCGGCGTGGGCCCGGTAGACGCCACCTTCGACGCCATCCGCAAGATCACTGGCACCAATTACGATCTCATGAAGTATGCCGTCAACGCCGTCACGGGCGGCACGGACGCCCAGGGCGAGGCCACGGTGCAGCTCAAGTTCCAGGACCGCGCCGTGGCCGGACACGGCGCCCACCCCGATGTCCTGGTGGCCTCGGCCAAGGCCTACATCAACGCGCTCAACCGCATCGAATGGCTGAGAAAGGGCGAGGGGTAATAGCCAGTGCGCCACCCGCTACTGATAACGAAGAGGTACAAACAGGCGTAAGGTATAACGACGTAAGGGAAAGACAAAAGCTCTCTTCAAACCAGAGGCAATTCGTCTATCCTGATGAATTGTGACTCAGGGCGTCCATGCCGTTCACCTTAAAAGACCCATGCAAGATGCGTCCAACTCCGCTCGACTGTGGAATTGCGTATGAGCGGCGGGGTGGTGAATATTTCCACTGGCAATCGGAATGGTTGTCTGGTACGCGTGCCTAAAAATGTTGTTGCATGAGGCTTAAAGGAGGAGGCATGGCGATCTTTGAATTCAAGGCTAAGGTCCCGCAGATAGGCGAGGGTACCTGGGTGGCCGAGAACGCCACCATCATCGGAGACGTGCGCATCGGAAAGAACTGCTGGATCGGACCCAACGCCGTGCTGCGCGCTGATTTCGGTACCATCATCATCGGCGATGATACGGCCGTGGAAGACGGCGTGGTGATCCATACCCCGCGCACCGTCACCATCGGCAACCGCGTGACCATCGGGCACCTGGCCATGGTGCATAACCGCCTGGTCAAAGACTACGCCGTGGTCGGCATGGGCTCGACTTTGGGCGATGACGCCGAGGTGGGAGCCTGGTCCATCGTGGCCGAGCATTCCCTGATCAAGAAGAACCAGATCGTCCCGGACTACAAGCTCTATGCCGGGGTCCCGGCCGTGGAAAAAGGCGATATTACCGAGCAGTACCAGGAGATCATGAAGTTCGGCAAGCAGATGTATGTGGAGCTGGCAGAGCAGTATAGGACGACCTTAAAGAAAATCGGCTGATAGAGGGGAGAGCGCGCCAGAACTTCTCATACCGTCGTCCCTCCTCGTCGTAGGAGCTGCGACATACGCAAAAATATGTGATTCGTGCCTTCCCTGGCACTCGCCATCCAGGTGTTTCTGGCGAAACATCCAATTCCGCTGTCCTGCGGAATTGTCTCGCTCCACGACGTCGTCGCTCCTCGGTCTGCTTTGTTCTGACGCACTCTCTGCGCATGGTGTACATGCTGCTCAGCCGCTGGTGAATCCAGTCGGCTGAAGTGGCTGGTTAGGGTCGTTTCAATACTCTATAAACTTCAGCCAGCAGGACATCAATATCATTTGAAAAATCAACTTGGTTCATTGTAGGAATCGACTCACTTTTTCTTATTGGTGTATGTAAATGTTGATCTGCTATCTTCCTACTAGATGAATTCAATCGTTCCATGCTTTCCTTAAATGACTTTGTCCCGGCATAGTTGTTAGTCACTTCATTAAAGGTACTAAATCCAAAGACTGGTGGAACATGATCTATTAGCGCCCTTGTAAGTAAAATAATTGAAAGTGTATTGTTAGTTTTGTACGAGTTATTTAACTCATCGCAAAGTTTCAATAGCTTACACATATCGAATTTACCCAATGATACTTGTTCTAACTCTTTGATTCTTTCTGGATGCACATATTCCTTTGATGCACTAGATATTTTGATTCCTTGAAATTGATCATTCATATCCAATTCATGCTTTAACTGTTCAATTGCCTGAAGCAAAGTTGTTCTCATTCTGTTAGCAAGTGGCTCTGCAGTTTGAGAAGATAAGTTTGCATGGATCATATTTAGGTCAAGTGAGAACTGAGCTTTGTAAGGAATATTAAAAGATAGTAATGGCTCGACTTTCGCTGCCCATGCAAGAAATTCATTTTTTGAACGAAACCCCTTTTGATCATTAACCTGATCATATAGTTCTTCAATTTTTCGTAGTGTCTTTAGTTTATCTATACTCATATACAAGTGCCATAACACAATTCAGCAGCAGCTGAAAGCCGTCCGCTGCACGGGCTTGTTGGACTGTATATTCACAAACATGAATCCAAGATCACAATTCCTTTTTGTCCTGAGATGTCCGTTGCGTTTGTCCCACTCGGCGGGTGGCCAGGACAATGAAAAAATTTTTTGGGTGCCACGGGTGAAGCGTAGCTTGCCCGTGTTGATCATGAAAGTAACAGTAAAAGTCTCAGGAACCGGGTCGAGTTGATTCCTTGCCATTCATGGGGATGTATCCGGATTCGTGGTGTTTCCAGGGTTTGGAATGCTGTTTTGAGGGTCAACGACAGGGTTGTAAGGTGCAGCCAGGGTCCCTGGGAATGAGATCCCGTGTTTTCATAAGGCCGATGTCAATCCCGAGGATTGATGGCCTTGTCGCGTATTTGGACGGTTACAGGTGGCGTTTGCCGGTCAAGATCTCCGCCATGATGCGCCAGTATAGGTCCGCTGTGGCCACAACAGCCATCATGATAAGGGTGACTTTAATAGCGATGATGAGCATGTCCCTTCCTCCATATGCCGACATGGGCACTTCAGTTGTTCGTCTCGGCCTGCCACGTGAATCATGAATGCCTCCGGCGATTCACATCCGCGAGCCGCGCCTACACAAAAATCCAGCAAGATATGCGCCAATCACTAACTGATTGATAGTACGATGGGCTCGCCCCACCCACCGGTGAGAGCATGCACGATTTTGTTCAACTCTGTAACATTATTGTCGAGATGATTATCTCGATGTGTATCCTATCGTTACCCTCTACCCGAGGAATAAGCTTCCCCTTTGCTTTTCGCCTGAGACATGGTTAGTATCGTCTCAATAAAAATATCATCCTGAAAGGAGGAAGCAGCATGGTTTTGAATCATCCCGAGGCGACCCAACAAGCGCTCAGTATCCTGCGGTCAGGCAATCCGTTTCAGTGGTATGTCATCACGCTCCTGGTAATTGTTCTCTACATCTACGCCAACGAATACGAACGGGGCAACTACCGTGTCATCGCTGCCGGTTTGGGCCTGTACATGGTGCACTGGTTCGTGGAGATTATCAATGCCTTGATTCAGCATTTCTCAGGGCATGCCCTGTGGACCGCGCCTACCGGCACCGCGTTTGCCATCATGGTGGGGGTGTGCATCGAGATCAGCCTCATGTTCTCCATCGCCGGCATGGTGGCGGTCAAGCTCCTGCCCAAGGACCCTAAAGCCAAGATGCTGGGGATCAACAGCCGGGTTTTCGTGGCGCTCACCTCGGCGGCCGGGGCGTCCATCCTCGAGATCTTTCTGGTGAGCACGCCGACCTTTGTCTGGGTCTATCCCTGGTGGGGCGCACTCCCGGTGTTCATAACCGTGTACATCCCGTTCTTCGCCGCCGCGGTCTGGTGCCATGAAACAGAGCTGAAAAAGAGCTTCACCTTCATCGGCATTCTCGGCGCCATCAACCTGGCGGGCCTGATTGTCTTCGGCATGCTGGGCTGGATTTAGAGGAAAGACAAAGGGGGTAGGGCCGCACCACGCCGCTTTGTGATTTTTTGTTGCGGACGGTCCGCCCCTTTGGGGGCAGGGCCGTCCTCACATGTTGGAAGATCAGACGTCGAGCGTGAGACCGCCTTGTTCGAAGTAATCCTTGATGCCGCCCTTTAAGGGTGTTTTAAGGCTGAGACGGATGGCCTTGTCGGGGCAGCTCACCGCACAGATGCCGCATCCGAGACAGGCTTCCTCATCCATCACCAGTCGGTCCCCCCGGCTGGATATGGCGCTTACCGGGCATTTCTTGACACACAGCAGACAGTTGCTGCAGGCTTCATCTTCGCTCGACGCCTTCCAGCCGATGGATCGGAAGCGGCTGGTCAGCTTCTTGTAGTTCGAATTCCGCAGCAGATTGAAGGCGGTGCAGCAGCAGGGGCAACAGAAGCAGATATCCAGGCAGCGGTGCACGTCTTCGTCTTTGATGCCCCACACATACGATTCAAACTCTACCCATAACGCATGTCCTATCAGGCCCAGCTCGGCACCCCTGTCCACGTACGCCAGGGCCTCTTCCAGGGTGAGTTCCCGGGCGATGTCGTTCTCGACCGCCACCCGTGCGCCCTCGCCGATGAAGATGCAGCCGATGTCATGGGGATAGTCCTGGCAGTCGTGCGCCACTCGGCACAGGCACCGATTCATGACCATCCGGTAGGGGGAGTCCTTGATCACCTGTTTGATCATCTCGATCGGCAGCACTACACCCTGGGCATTGTCCGTGATGTCTTCGTTAAGATTGAGGAAATAGCCCTGGGTAAATCTTCCTTCATCCGGCTCGATCATGATCATGCGCCGTAAGAGAGGACCGATCAGGCTGGTCTCGATGTATGGCGCCACTTTTGGCACCAGCCCGAAGAGCGGCGGGTACAGGTTCACCGTGGAAGACCGTGCGGCGATGATCTTTTTGATCAGATTGTTGATGGCATGCTTCATTAGTTTTCCTCAATCTGCAATAACTTAAGCATCACTCAGTTAATGATTTTTGTCAAGTCCGGAGCCGGCCGGGACGTTCCCCATTGACTGAAGCAAACAGGCGGTTATATTCTTTTACAAGAAGAGGGAGCGTCCCATCGATAACTCCATCCAAGGAGCCTGCCATGGGAAGAAAGCGGAAGCATGAACGCAGAGAAGCCCGGTCTCTTGTCATCCTGGCCGCATGTCTCTTCATGCTGTTCTCACTCGTTTGGCCGTGCCTGAGAACGGTCACGGCCTCGGATCAGGACAGCGAAGGGTCACGGAAGTCATTTGCCGAGGCCGCCCAAGTCCTTTTCCACCCCCGCTGTCTCAACTGCCATCCCGCCGGTGATGCGCCGCTGATTAAGGACGACTCGCAGCCGCACCTGTTTGGCGTCAAGCGCGGAACGGACGGCAAAGGGGTCGCGCCCTTGAGCTGCACCCTGTGCCACCGGGATACAAATCAGCCCGGCGGACCTCCTGGGGTGCCTGGCTGGCATATGCCGCCGGAGAGCATGCCCATGGTCTTTCAGGGCCGCACTCCCGGCGAGCTGTGCCGCCAGCTGAAAGACCCGCAGCATAATGGAGGCAGGACGGGTGGACAGATCGTTGAGCATATCGACAAGGACCCGCTTGTCCAGTGGGGTTGGAACCCCGGCAAGGGGCGTACGGTCCCGGAGATGGGCCGCGAGGAATTTTCGGCCAAGATGCATGCGTGGGTGGAAAAGGGCTGCGCCTGCCCTGAATAAGGAAGCGGTGCGGGACTTGCACGGGCAAGACCGAAGCCTTGGCCCATGGCGCCCCTTAACGAGCCGTCATATATCTTACGAAAGACCCCTCTGCCGTGTACACGAGCTTGGCCTGGGGGCATGGGCTGGCTGCTATGGCGTATTTACGCCGGTGATGCCGGAGATGATCCGGCTGGCATTCTTGGAGAAAATATTGTCGTAAAACGCCTGCGGCAGGTTATAACCGAGCAGGCAGTCGAGCTCCATCTCGCGCGGCAGGATCAGGTTGGGGAAGTCCGAGCCGTAGATGATGCGGTCCTGATGGCGCTCCAGCATATCGGCCCCCAGATCGAAGGCCCCGGGCTGTCCCGGATAGAAGGTAAAGGCCGTGTCGAGATACAGGTTCGGGTAGTCGTCCAGCAGCTCCATGAACCCGCCGTATTCCAGGGCGCCCATGTGGGCGACATTGACCGGCAGCTCCGGGAAACGCCGCAGCGACTGCTTGAAGTGCTCCAGCCCCACGAATTCATTGCCCACCGGACCGGTGCCCGCGTGCAGGAGCATGCGCTTGCCCCGCGCCTGGACCATTTCGTAGAGCGGCATCAGGCGCTCGTCGTACGGATAAAACCGCTGTACCAGGAGATGCAGCTTGAAGCCTAATATGCGTGGGTGGTCCAGGAGCTTTTCGGCTTCTTCCAGGGCATCCGCGTCGCCGGGATGAAAGGCCGCGAAGCAGTACAGGTCAGGGATCTCGTCCAGAACTTCAAGGTTCCAGGCATTGATGGCCTTGGCCACGCCTACCTTGTGGGCGTAGTTGGAATAGACGATGGTGCCGATACCCCTCTGTCTCAGGTAGTCCACGCATTCCCGGTAATAGAGCTGATGGATGACCCTGGCCCCATAACCCTGCTCGAAGAAGCGCCAGATCGATTCGAAGAGCCGGTCCGGGAAAAGGTGCACATGAAAGTCGATGATGGTATCGGGCAGTTTCGCCATGGCCTTGTCTCCTGGTAGATGATCCTGAAGGCGATGTCAACCTCATGAGACCTTTCATCCATGGGCATGATACATCCGCATCACGCTTTGAAGAAGGTATCAGCCCTTGTCCGGCGCCACCCCATTGCTCCGAGGTTGTTTTTTGCGCCCGTTGCTGTATGGAGATTGTATGATGCCGGCCGTAAAAGTCCTGATTACCTGTTTGCCCCTTTTTTTCCTTGTTGACGCCGCGTTATTTTTTGAACATGCCTATGCAATGGCCGATGAGCAGGTGACCTTCTATACGACGTACGGGTACCGGCAAGGGGATGACTGGGTCGTGCCGATGCGGGTATGGGTGCACAAACGCCGCGGAGTGGCAGAAAAGGTCATAACCAAGGTGGCGGCCAGCATGGGCAACCTTAACCCCAAGGAAATAGCCAACTTCAGGAAGCGCATCCAGGATTTCGTGGCCGATGATCAGTCCCGCGAGCTTGTTACGTTCACGTTCGACCATGACCCCGAGAATCACGTATATCAGGTGAAGAACGCTTCGGGAAATTTTCCGAAGTCCGATCTGAACGGCCTGGTCCAGGGCGTGATCACCATCCCGGCAGACAAGGCCCAAGAGCTGTTGGCCCGGCAGGATTCGGCCAACGGCTGGCTGACCTACCGCGCGACGTCCAAGGGGCACGAAGGCACCGGGCGCGCCAGGCTGATCGAACCAGAAGGGCTCTCCGTGATCTCCGATATCGATGATACCGTCAAGGTCACCCAGATCCCGGCGGGAGCCAAGGTCGTGATCAGGAATACCTTTTTCCAGGACTTCACCTCCGTACCGGAGATGGCCGCGCTGTACCGAGCCTGGCACGGTGCCGCCTTCCATTATATTTCCGGCAGCCCCTGGCAGTTGTACGAAACGCTCTCTAGTTTTCTCTTCAGCCCTGAAGGCGGCTTTCCCGAAGGCTCCTTTCATATGAAGAGCGCCAGGAAGAATCTCTTAAGCGCCCGTACCTGGGAGGACTTGAGCGAGCTCACGACGAACGAGAACCTCACCTTCGAGCAGAAGCTCTCCCAGATCAGCGAAATCATGGGCCGGTTCCCGGACCGACGCTTCATCCTGGTCGGCGACTCCGGCGAGAAGGACCCGGAGGTGTATCGCGAGATCAAGCGGAGGTTCCCGGCCCAGGTGCAGGAAATCATGATCCGCGATTGCATTGGTGAGCGTGAAAATACCCCGGCGCGGCTGGAGGGTATGACCGTCATTGAGGCCCTCGCCACGGACGAGTCCGGCTCAGGCGCCGGAGAAGAGGCGCCATGAAGATTCTGATCGTCCTTGGCCATCCCGACCCGGAAAGCTTCAACCATGCCCTGGCTACAGGCGTACGCGAGGTCCTGCTGGCTGGCGGGCATGACGTGACCCTGCGTGATCTGGCGGCCGAAGGCTTCGATCCGCGGCTTACCGTAGCCGAGCTGGACGGCAAGGGTGCCATGCCTGAAGATATCCGGCCCCACATCGAAGAGCTCGGTGCCGCCGAGGGCATTGTCATCGTGCATCCCAACTGGTGGGGCCAGCCGCCGGCCGTCCTTAAAGGCTGGATCGACCGGGTCTTCCGGCCGGGTGTGGCCTACCGCTTCGAGGAAGGCGACGGCGGCGAAGGTGTGCCCATCGGTCTTCTGAAGGCCAAGGCCGTGGTGGTGCTGAATACGTCCAATACGCCGGATGAGCGCGAACGCAAGGTTTTCGGCGATCCTCTGGAAGCGCTGTGGCACAGGTGCATCTTCGATCTGTGCGGAGTGATGGCTTTTTATCGGCGCATGTTCAACGTCATCATCACGAGCACGGCCGAGCAGCGGCAGGCTTGGATCAGAGAGGCCCAGGATTTGTGCCGGAGCGTCTTTCAGCCCTAGTCACTCGACACGGTCCCCTTTCTTAGAGGCTGGGCACCGGCAGGAGTACGCCGCCGAAAATGAGATAGGCGAAAAGCAGCGTCCAGAAGATGTTGAAAGATTGCGCTATCAGGAATGCGGCTGCCGGTTTGCCGCGACCCATGGCAACAAGCTCCTTGAACTTGGTGTCAAGGCCGATACACAGGAAAGCCAGGGTGAACCACCAGCTTCTGATCCCCGATGTCACCACGGTTACGCTCTTGGCGTCCGATTCGGATAAGAAAAACGAGAAAACGACTGATGCGGCAATAAAGCCGATCACGAACTTTGGGAACCGGGTCCAGACTTCCTTCAAGCTGGCCTTGCCGGCTGACTCCCGGCTTTTGATCGAAAACCAGAACGCCAGGAGAAAGGCCGCAAAACCGATAAAGACATTTTGCGCCATCTTGACGACAACAGCGACCGGCAAAGCCTCATCGCCGGCGATGGCACCTGCCGCCGCAACGGCGCCGGTCGTATCGATCGTGCCTCCCAGCCAGGCGCCGGCAACGGCCGGCGGCATCCCGACGGACTTGACGATTATTGGTTGAATAATCAGCATGGGGACTGCACAGAGCAGCACCAGTGAGATCGTATGGCTTACCTTTTTCGGGTCGCCCTTGACCGCGCCGCCGGCGGCGATGGCGGCCGATACGCCGCATATGGAAACCGCGGCCCCCATGATGGATGCGAACTCATCGTCAAGACCGAATTTCCTGGCTGTCCAGTAACAGACATAAAATACTGCCAGGATAACGATAATCGCCTGCGCCATTCCATAGGCGCCAACCTTGGCCATGGTCGAGAAAAGCACTTCCGCGCCCAGAAGAACCACGCCGATCTTGATGAAATATTCGGCATTTACGGCTTGTCTGAGCCATAACGGTATGCCCACGGTATTGCTGATGGCCAGTCCGAACAGCAGCGCCCAGAAAACCACCTCCAGGCCGTAATATGAAACTGCGGCATTGCCGGCAATAAAAAAGGACAGGCAGGCAAGGAGGAACAGCAGGGGAAAACCCGCGCTAAATTGTTTTAAGGGTTTGCCCATGGCGGCCATGCCGATCAGGGCGAAGATCCAAAGGCCGAAGAAGAGAACAGCGGCCTGGAGGATGTTTTTGCGAGAAAAGACGTGCGAAAGCGATGACTCGGCCTCTTTCTTGACGTCCTTGCCGAGCTTGCCGGCCTTTTTTTGCAGATCCTTGTCTTGGGCGTTTTGCGCGGCATGCGCCACCACGCCCGCCGCTTCGGCAATAGAGCTCCTCTCCTTGCTTTCAAGCGCGCGGTGGAGTCCGAGCAGGCTGTCTCTCAGCACGTTTTCCTTGCTTTGGGTCGCCGCTTCGCTGAGGGCATCGATCTTGGCCGGCAGGGCCTGGATCTTGGTGGCAAAGGTTTCATCATTCATCCAACCCCATTGCGGCAGCATGAATTTGAATCCGCCTATGAAGAGCATGAGAACGAGAAAGCCGATCCAGACGGAGATCCAGTCTTCCTGCTGCCAGAGATTGTTCCATTGAATGCCTCTCCTTGCGTTCATGTCCCCCCCCATCAACCTCGTATAAGCCCTGCGCAAAAATTCTGTTTGTTATGATGCGCCGTGATAACCTGAGATCTTTTAAAACGCTTAATTACTATCAGAATGGTAGTGTATCACCGGTCGGATGATCAAACAAGGACTTTTTTGGGAAAATCCGTACGTATTCCATCTACGTTGGCGTGAAGCGATGTTTAGAACCGTCGACGGCCGTCTTCTATGGCATCTGTGGGTAATCGCCTTGACAAGGACGAGATGGAAGCTTATATACTATCTAATCGATAGTGAATAAGAAATAAGAAAGGGCGGGATATGAAACTTTCAACCAGGGCGCGCTATGGAGTACGGCTGATGCTTGAGCTGGCGCTGAAATACGGCAAGGGCCCGGTCTACCTCAAAGACATCGCCAGGGAGGAGCAGATCTCGGAAAAATACTTGAGCGTCATCATCATCCCCTTGAAGGCCGCCGGACTGGTGCATGCCACGCGCGGAGCTCATGGCGGATATAATTTAGCCAAGAATCCTTCCGAAATCAGCCTCAAGGAGGTCGTGGATATTCTGGAAGGCGGTATCTGCCTGGTGGACTGTATTAATGACCCTTTAGCCTGCCCGCGCTCGCAGACCTGCGCCAGCCGTGACGTTTGGAACATGCTGAGCGCCAGGATGTCCGAGGCCTTGAGCGCCATGACCCTGGAAACTCTGGCGGGCATGAGCCGTGAAAAGGCCAATCCGGACGCCCCGATGTACCATATCTAAAAGGAGAACGAAAATGAATCCCATTTATCTTGATCACGCGGCCACCACACCCATGGCGCCCGCAGTCCTGAAGGCCATGCTCCCCTATCTTACCGAGTTCTACGGCAACCCGTCCAGCCTGCACGGCTTCGGCCAGGTCGCCAAGGACGGCCTCGAACGTGCGCGTCAGACCATCGCTGTCTTTATCCATGCCAAGGAAAATGAAATTGTCTTCACCGGTTCCGGCACGGAAAGCGACAATACTGTCATCAAAGGCGTGGCGCACGCCCTGGCTGCCAAAGGGAATCATATCATTACCTCCGCCATAGAGCATCACGCCGTTCACGAATCCCTGCATTTTCTGGAAAAGCAGGGGCTTCAGGTCACCTATCTGCCGGTGGATGAGAACGGCCTGGTAGACCCCGACGAGGTGAAGAAAGCCATTACGGACAAGACCATCCTGGTTTCTGTCATGCACGCCAACAACGAGATCGGAACCATCGAGCCCATCGCCGAAATCGGCGCCATTGCACACGAGAAAGGCGTACTCTTTCACACCGATGCGGTGCAGACCTTCGGCCACATCCCTATCGACGTGGAAGCCATGAATATCGACCTCTTGAGCGCCTCGGCCCATAAGCTCTACGGACCCAAGGGCGTCGGTCTGCTCTATATCCGTAAAGGTGCGCGCATCACGCCCCTGCTGCACGGCGGGGACCAGGAAAAACACCGCCGGGCTTCAACCCAGAACGTAGCCGGCATCGTGGGCTTCGGCCGCGCCGTGGAACTGGCCGGAAAAGATATGGAAAGTGAGGCTATACGCCAGGCTAAGCTGCGCGACCGGCTCATCGACGGCCTGTTGGCCGCTATCCCGGAGAGCCGCTTGAACGGGCATCCAGAAAAGCGGCTGCCCAACAACGTCAATATCTCGATAGCCTACATCGAAGGCGAGGCCATGCTCTTAAACCTCGACATGGAAGGCATCGCGGCTTCGACCGGCAGTGCCTGCACCTCGTCGAGCCTGGAGCCCTCGCACTGTCTGATCGCCATCGGTCTGCCGCATGAGCTGGCGCACGGGTCGCTGCGCTTCACGCTCGGCCGGGGCACCACCGAGACCGAAATCGATACGGTGATCGATGTCCTGCCGGGCATCGTCAGGAAGCTGCGTGCCATGTCGCCGCTGTATAAGAAGGTCGCACGATAAGGAGGGTAGTATGGAAGCTGCTTGCAGAATATATAACGAAAAGGTGATGGACCATTTCCGCAACCCGCGCAATGTGGGCGAGGTGGAGCAGGCCGACGGCATCGGCCAGGCCGGCAACCCGGTCTGCGGCGACATCATGGAGCTTTCCATCAAGGTCGAGAACGATGTGATCAAGGACGTGAAGTTCAAGACCTTCGGCTGCGGCGCGGCCATTGCCACAAGCTCCATGGTGACCGAGCTGGTCAAGGACAAAACCATCGACGAGGCGCTTGAAGTCTCGAACAAGGCCGTGGCGGATGCCCTGGGCGGACTACCGTCCATCAAGATGCACTGCTCGGTTTTGGCCGAAGAGGCGCTCAAAGCCGCCATCGACGATTACCGCAGGAAAAGTGGCAAGACGACCTGAGTTATAGAATGGATATTATCAAAGAAATCGGGCGGCTGAAACGCTCGCGGGGCGCCATCATCCTGGCGCACAATTATCAGCTGCCCGAGGTCCAGGACATCGCGGACTATGTGGGCGACTCGCTGGGTTTAAGCATCCAGGCCGCGGCCACGGACGCCCGCGTGATCGTCTTCTGCGGGGTCACCTTCATGGCCGAGACGGCCAAGATCCTCTCCCCGGGCAAGACCGTGCTCATCCCGGATCCGGGCGCCGGGTGCCCCATGGCGGACATGATTGATGCCGAGGAGCTGCGCGCCATGAAGCGGGAAAACCCGACGGCCAAGGTGCTCTGCTACGTGAATACCACGGCTGCGGTGAAGGCCGAATGCGATCTGTGCTGCACCTCGGCCAATGCCGTGAGCATGGTGAACGAAGTCCTGAAAGATGAAAAGGATATCATTTTTGTTCCGGACCGGCACCTGGCCGACCATGTCGCGCAAACCACCGGCAGGGAGTTCATCCTCTGGAAAGGGTTCTGCCCTACGCATGCGCGCATCCTGCCCGAGGATATCTTGCGCCAGAAAGCACTTCATCCCGCGGCCGTGGTGATGGTGCACCCCGAGTGCTCGCGCGGCGTGCGGGCCCTGGCCGATAAGATCCTCTCCACCGAGGCCATGTGCGGGTTCGCCCGTGAGACGCAGGCCCATGAGTTGATCGTGGCTACAGAGGTAGGCGTGCTGCACAAGATGCGGCGCGCGAGTCCGGATAAGGTTTTCTATCCGGCAACGGATAAGGCGGTGTGCCCCAACATGAAGCTTACCACCCTGGAAAAGATCCTGGTAGCGCTCGAAGAGATGCAGACCGAGGTTGTGCTTGATCAGGAGACGATTTATAAGGCCAAGCAGAGCATCCGCCGCATGTTGGAGTTTAGGACCTGAAACATGGAAGCGCTCGATATCCTATCCATCCATGACGGCAGAGGAGAGCCTCAGGCTGTGACTCTCAGCGAAGAAGTGCCGTTGACCATCGAGGCGCGCGGGCGTGAACTGGCGACCCTGCTCTGCAGCCCGGACCATATCGAAAATTTGGTGACGGGATTCCTCTTTACCTCCGGGATCATAGCCGAGGTGTCGGCCCTGAAAGAGATGGTCGTTGATCGCGAGCGTTTCAGGGCTGTAGTCGATATCGAGGGCGGGCTTGATGATCTGATCTTCAGACGCGTGTACACCTCCGGTTGCGGCAAAGGGGTTATCTTCCATAATCCCTTGGATGTGATGCAGCGGGCACGCATCGATAATGGCTTTACAATATCATCAGGCAGGATAACCTCCCTTGTGCTGGCTTTTCTGCGAGGTCCTTCCGAGCATGCCCAGACCAGGGCCGTGCACACAGCCGCCCTGGCCGACCGGGAGAATGTCTTGATCTTCCGTGATGATATCGGCCGGCACAATGCCCTGGACAAGGTAGTGGGCCAGGCTCTGGCCGAGGGCATCGATCTTACGGACAAGGTGATGTTGGTCACCGGCCGGGTATCCTCCGAGATCCTCTCCAAGGGTATACGTTGCCGGCTACCGGTGCTGATCGCTCTTGGCGCACCTACCAATCAGGCTGTAAAGTTTGCCAGGCTCGTTAATATGACGCTGGTTGGAAATGTTCGTGGGAAGAGGATGAATATCTATAGTGGTGAAACGCGGATTAATCATTATATTATATGATGAAGGAGTCATGTCATGAGTAGCATTGAAAATCGGCTGCGAACCGAAACGCTCCTGCTGCACGGCGGCCAGGATCCTGATCCGACCACCGGGGCGCGGGCCGTGCCCATCTACCAGACCACGTCCTACCAGTTCAAGGACACCGCGCATGCGGCCAACTTGTTCGCCTTGAACGAGCCGGGCAATATCTATACCCGCCTCATGAACCCCACCACGGATGTTTTGGAGAAGCGCATGGCCTTGATCGACGGCGGCGTCGGCGCCCTGGCTTTGTCCAGCGGACAGTCGGCCATCGCCCTGGCCCTGCTGAACATCGCCCAGGCGGGCGACGAGATCGTCTCCATGGACAACCTCTACGGCGGGACCTACACCCTCCTCCGCTATACCTTTGCGCGCATGGGTATCACGGTCAGGTTCGTGTCTTCAAACGACCTGGAGGCCTTGAAAAAGGCCATCACGGACAAGACCAAGGCCGTCTATGCCGAATCCATCGGCAACCCCAAGCTGGATGTGGCCGACCTGGAGGGCATAGCCGCTATCGCGCACGCCGCGGGCGTGCCTTTCGTGCTGGACAACACGGTCAGCCCGTATCTGCTCAGGCCCTTTGATCACGGCGTGGATATCGCGGTCTATTCGGCCACCAAGTTCCTCGGCGGGCACGGCACCTCGCTGGGCGGCATCATCGTGGATTCCGGCAACTTCGACTTCTCCGGCGGCCACTTCCCGCTCATCAGCGATCCCGACCCGAGCTATCACGGGCTCAATTTCCATGCCGCGCTCGGCAAGACGGCCTATATCACCAAGGCGCGCGTGACCTTGCTGCGCGACCTGGGGCCGGCCATGAGCCCGTTCAACGCCTTCCTTTTCCTGCAAGGCCTGGAAACACTGCATTTGCGCATGCCGCGGCATTGTGAGAACGCCCTGGCCGTGGCCGAGTTTCTGTCCCGGCACCCCAAAGCGGCCTGGGTCAATTACCCGGGGCTTGCCTCCAGTCCGGAATACGGCCGGGTGCAACGCTACCTCCCCAAGGGCGCGGGCGCCATCATCGGCTTCGGCATCAAGGGCGGGGCGGAAGCGGGCAAGCGTTTCATCGAGGGGCTCAAACTTACCAGCCACCTGGCCAATATCGGCGACGCCAAGACCCTGGCCATCCATCCGGCCACCACCACGCACCAGCAGCTCTCGCCGGAAGAACAGATCGCCACGGGCGTCACACCGGATTTCATCCGCTTATCCATCGGCCTGGAGCATGTGGGCGACATCATCGCCGATCTCGACCAGGCCCTTACAAGGACGGACGTATGATCTACGATGATATCACCCAAACCGTCGGGAACACGCCCCTGGTCAGGATCAACCACCTGTCCAAGGGCCTGGATGCCACGATCCTGGTCAAGGTCGAATCTTTTAACCCGCTTGGCAGCGTCAAGGACCGCATTGCCGTGGCCATGATCGAGGCCGCGGAAAAAGACGGGCGCATCACCAGGGACACGGTCATCATCGAGCCCACCAGCGGCAATACGGGCATCGGCCTGGCCTTTGTCGCTGCGGCGCGCGGCTACCGGCTGATCCTCACCATGCCCGAGACCATGAGCATGGAGCGTCGGCAGCTGCTCTCCATTTTGGGCGCCGAGCTCGTGCTGACCGAGGGCAAAAAGGGCATGACCGGCGCGGTGGAAATGGCCGAGGAAATGGCCGCCGGCATGTCCAACAGCTTCATCCCGCAGCAGTTCAAGAATCCGGCCAATCCCGAGATCCACCGCCGTACCACGGCCGAGGAGATCTGGACTGATACCAAGGGCAAGGTGGACTACTTTGTGGCCGGCATCGGCACGGGCGGCACCATAACCGGAGTGGGCGAGGCGCTGAAAGCCCAAAAGCCCACGGTCAAGATCATCGGCATTGAACCCACGGATTCGCCCGTGCTGTCTCAGGGCCGGTCCGGTGCGCACAAGATTCAGGGCATCGGCGCCGGTTTCGTGCCGGATGTTCTGAATCGTGGTGTTGTGGATGAGATCATCACGGTCGGGCATGAAGACGCCGGCCGCATGGCGCGGCGTCTGGCCAAGGAAGAGGGCATCCTGGCCGGCATATCGAGCGGCGCGGCCCTGTGGGCGGCGCTCAAGATTGCTGAAAGGCCGGAGGCCAAGGGCAAAACCATGGTTGTACTCCTGCCCGATACCGGCGAGCGCTATCTCTCGACCTGGCTGTTCCAGACGCATGCGTGAGGAGACTATGAATACCTACCAGGAACTATTCGCCCGGAACTATGGCATCTTTTCCCAGACCGAACAAGAACGCCTGCGCCGGGCGTGCATCCTGATCGTGGGCTGCGGCGGCATCGGCGGCACCGTGGCCGTCATGCTGGCGCGCTCCGGCGTCGGGCGCTTCATCCTGGTGGAGTTCGATGACTACTCCCCCAGCAACATGAACCGGCAGGTCGCCTGTTTTACCGATACCCTGGGACGGAACAAGGCCGAGGTGCTTTGCGAAGAGATCAAGCGCATCAACCCGGAGGCTGAGGTCGAGGTTCATCCGAAGCACCTCACGCATGCCGAGATCGCACCGCTTATTCCCAAGGCCGACATCGTGTTCCCGGCCGCGGACGACATGGCCTTCAGTATCATAGTCTTTCGTGACTGCCGTCGCCTCGGCAAACCGGCGCTGTTCGTGGTGCCGGCCGGGACATGGGCCAATGTGAGCATCATCCTGCCCGACGGGCCGGACGTGGAGGCCATCAACGGCGTGCCGCGGCTGCCCACCTACGAGGCCTTGAAGGACGTGTTCCGGATCAGGCGCTACAAGTTCGGGACCTTCTTCTATGTGCCGCTGGCTGACTGGCGCGTCGAGTATTACCGGGACTTCATCGAGAACGACCTGGCTCCGGCCCAACTCTGTCCGGTGGTATGGCTGTGTTCGTCCCTGGGCGCCATGGAGGCGCTCAAGGTTTTGAGCGGCAAATGGAAGCCGGTGGCCGCGCCCCGCTACTGGTGCATCAATCGCGACCGTATCAGGATCCAGCGCATTAATGGTCCGTCCCTGCAGACCCTGCTGGTCTGGCAGCGCCGCATCATGTATCGCATTTTCCAGACGCCGTTGGGCGTCATCCAGTCCCTCTTTCAGTGGCTGTGGTGGCCGTGGTTCAATCGGCATCATAAACGCCGGCAAACGCGAAAGGAAAAAGGCTGAGACTCGCGGCCTTGAATATCGAAGGCCTGAAACCCATTATAAGCGTAACTTGAGGTCCAAGGAGGTAATCATGAGAAAACTCGCGATCGTGCTTCTGGTGCTCCTGGCTATAACCACGCTGGCCTATGCCAAAGGTTATGAGCTGAATAAGCAGGCCGGGCCGTACAGCGTCAAGGTCATGCTGGACAAAAATCCGCCCGTGAGCGGGGATAATACGGTGACCGTGGCGGTAAAGGACGCCGCTGGCAAGGCCGTGACCGACGTCAAGGTAAGCCTGAATTATGAGATGCCGGCCATGCCGGGCATGCCGGCCATGCGTTACACCGCGCCTACCACGCTGCAGGGTCAGGTCTATACCGGCAAAATGAACTTTTCCATGACGGGCGCCTGGAACGTCAAAGTCAATATCATGAGCAAGGGCGGGACCTACAGCATCAAGTTCAATACCGACGTGCAGTAAGTACAAACCCCCACGCCATGCCGCGCCTGAGGCGATCATTGGTGTTGGTCTGGTTCTGGGTGTTGTTTCTCGGCCTGAGCGCCGCGGCCCAGGATTTGGCACTGAAGGACCTGATCGAGATGGCCCTGAAAAATAATCCTGACATCCGGGTGGCCGAGGCGAGAGCCGCCGCGGCTGATCAGAGGATATCCCAGGAGGCAAGCCTGGCTGACCCGATGTTCTCGGCCGGCTACCAGAACGAGGGCCTCAAGAAATACACCTACGGCGATTCCCAGAACGCCCAGTGGATGTTCTCCCTTTCCCAGACCTTTCCCTTCCCGGGCAAGCGCGGGCTGCAGCGGGAGGCCGCCCGGTATGAGGCCCAATCCGCCGGGGCGGCGGCCGAAGGCATCCGCCGCGACGTAGTAGGCCGGGTGAGCCAGGCCTATTACGACCTGGTGCTGGCCACCAAGGAGCTCGATATCATCGAAGCCCGCCAGAGCCTGGCCGTGCGTCTGGAAGAGGCGGCGCTGGCGCGTTACGCCGCCGGTACCGGCATGCAGGAAGACGTGATCATGGCCCAGGCCGATAAGTACATGCTCTTGGAGAGTCAGGCCATGGCAAGGGCCAGGCGCGATTCGGCCGAGGCCATGCTCAAGCGCGAAACCGGCAGCACGGACGGAAATCCCCTATCCAGACCGGTCATAGCCCCCCCTACGCCGTTTGCCTACACCTTGGACGAGCTTCTCCAGCGGGCGCTGGCTGGTGCGCCCGAGCTCTTGGAGCGCCGGGAGATGATAAGCGCCTCCGAGAAGCGCTTATCACGCGCCAGGAAGGAGGCCTGGCCCGACATAACCATCATGCCTCAGTACTTCAGGCTCGGCGGCGGGATGGAGGACATGTGGGCCCTTACGGCCAGCGTGCCCCTGCCGCTCTTCTACAAAGCCAAGCAGGGCGCTGCCATTGCCGAATCCTCCTGGAACCTTACCGGGGCACAGAAGGAGCTCGAAGCCCTGCGCTTACGGATCACCTCCGAGATCCGGGACAACCTTGCCATGATTACTTCATCCCAGCGAGTCATGGAGCTCTACCGCAATGCCCTGATACCCAAGGCCAGGCAGAATATCGATGCCGCCCTGGCCTTGTTCGCCTCCGGCCGCATCAATGCCTCGCAGGCGCTGGCGACGCTCAAGGCCCCGTACGATTACGAGCTTAACCTCTGGCAGCAGCAGGTGCAGCGGGAAAAAGCCATCGCCCGCATCAAGGTCTATACCGGGGACATGGAGGCCCAGCCATGAACAAAAAATACCTCCTCGCGGTTGGAGTGGTTATCCTGGTTGTTGCCGCTGCCATCATCGGGATTTTCATGCTGAAGAACGGTACGCAACCGGAGTTTCCCGCACAGGACACCGCCCCCACGGCGGCGACGCAGTCCATGTCGGATACGTCGGGCATGTCCGCGGAAAATACGCCCCCCCCTGCCGAAGCCACTGCGGAAGAAGCCCCGACGGTCGAGTTCCCCGAGGATTCGCAGAAACGCTTCGGCGTCAAGACCACCCCCGCAGAGGTGAAAGCCCTTACCAGGACCGTCCGCCTGACCGGTCGCATCGGGTATGATGAAAAGAACATCGCCACCGTGAACACCAAGGTGGAAGGCTGGGTTGAGAGGCTCTACGTGGATTATGAAGGCCGCTACCTGAAAAAAGGCGAGCCGGTGATCGAGATCTACAGCCCGGACCTTCTGGCTGCCCAGCAGGAGCTGATCAGCCTTTTATCCGCTCCTCATCCCGTGGCCAAGTCGCCGGATGATGCCCTGGTGGCCGCGGACTGGGAGCGCTTAGCCGACGCGGCCCGCAGGCGGCTCAAACTCTGGGATGTCACGGATGCCCAGATCAGACAAATCGAGCGCCTGGGAAAGCCCATGCGGACGATCTCCATTGCGAGCCCGGTGTCCGGGTATGTCGTGAAGCGCTATGCCAGCCGGGGCGTAAAAGTCATGGCCGGCGAACCCCTGCTCGATATCGTCAACCTGACCAAGGTATGGGTCCTGGCCGAGGTGAATGAGCCGGATATCGATCTGGTACGGGTGGGCATGCCGGTCAAGATCGCCGTGGCCGGGCTGCCCGGCATGGTTCTGAACTCGAGCATCGATTATGTCTATCCCACCATGAACGCCCAGACCAGATCCTTGAAGGTGCGCGCCACGCTCCCCAATCCAGACGAGGTCCTGAAGCCCCAGATGTACGCCACCGTGGAGATCGCGGCCGACCTGGGCAAAAAGCTGCTCGTGCCTGAGGACGCCGTGATCGACACCGGCGAGCGCCAGATCGTGTATGTGGACAAAGGGCAGGGCAACTTCGAGCCCCGGGCCGTGACCGCCGGTATTCGCGCAGGCGGCCAGCGGGAGATCCTTGCCGGCCTTAAGTCCGGCGAGCGCGTGGCGTCCTCGGCCCTGTTCCTGATCGACTCCGAAGCGCAGCTCAAGGGCGTGACCCCCGCGCCGGTTCCGCATGCGGCCGCGCCATCTCCCGTACCTTCACCGGCGCCGCCGTATGCCGGCCATCAGCACTAAGAGGCCTTAAGGCATGATAGCCAAGCTCATCAATTGGAGCGGCCGCAACGCGTTTCTGGTGCTCCTCTTCACCATGGCTGCCGTGCTCTGGGGCATCTGGGCCATGCAGCGCATGCCCTTAGACGCTATCCCGGACCTCTCCGACACGCAGGTGATCATCTACACCGAGTGGCCGGGCCGCAGTCCGGACCTGGTGGAGGACCAGATTACCTACCCCATCTCATCCACCTTGCTGGCCGCGCCCAAGGTCCAGGCCGTGCGCGGTTTTTCCTTTCTCGGCTCATCCTTCATCTATGTCATCTTCGATGAGGGCACGGACATCTACTGGGCCCGCAGCCGGGTGCTCGAATACCTCCAGGCCGTCAAGAACAAGATCCCTCTGGGCGTAAACCCGGTGCTGGGCCCGGACGCCACGAGCCTGGGCTGGGGGTTCTCCTATGCCCTGGTGGACGAGCGCGGCCGGCTCAACCTGGCCGACCTGCGCACGCTCCAGGATTATACCCTGAAGCTGGGTCTGGAGAGCGTAGCGGGTGTATCGCAGGTGGCATCCATCGGCGGCTTCGTCAAGCAATACCAGGTCAACGTCGACCCGGTCAGGCTCAAGGCCTATAACATCTCCCTGGACAAGGTCATGGAGGCCGTCAAGCGAGGCAACCTGGATGTGGAGGGCCGGCTCCTGGAGCTATCGGGTGCCGAGTACATGATCCGCGGCCGGGGCTATATCAAAAACACCCGCGACCTGGAAAACATCGCGCTGGGCGCGGATGAAAATGGCACGCCCATCCTGATCAAAAACGTGGCAGATGTGCAGGTAGGTCCGGAGATCCGGCGTGGTGTGGCCGACCTGGACGGCAAGGGAGAGGTCGCGGGCGGCATCGTGATCGTGCGCTTCGGTCAGAATGTGCTCTCCGTCATCGAACAGGTCAAGGACAAGCTCAAGCACGATATCGAGCCTTCGCTACCTCCCGGGGTCAAGGTGGTGGTCACCTATGACCGCTCCGACCTCATCTACCGCAGCATCGACACCCTCACAAGCGAGATCGTCAAGCTGACCCTGGCCGTGGCCGTGGTCTGCGTCGTCTTCCTCTTCCACCTGCCCAGCGCCCTGGTGGTGATCCTGACCCTGCCGGTGGCCATCATCGTATCCTTCATCCTCATGTACTTCCTGGGGGTCACCTCCAACATCATGAGCTTAAGCGGTATCGCCATTGCCATCGGCGCCATGGTGGACGCCTCCATCATCATGGTGGAGAACGCCCATAAGCGGCTCGAGGAATGGGAAGAATCGGATAAGACCCAGTCCCGCGTCGATGTCATCATTCATGCGGCCCAGGAGGTGGGGCCCTCGCTCTTCTTCTCTCTGCTCGTGATCACGGTGGGCTTCCTGCCCATCTTCACGCTCCAGGCCCAGGCGGGCAGGCTCTTCAAGCCGCTGGCCTATACCAAGACCTTTGCCATGCTCTTCTCCTCCATCCTGGCCGTCACGCTCACGCCGCTACTGATGACCTTGTTCATCCGCGGCCGGATCAGGCATGAAGACCGCAATCCCATCAGCCGCTTCCTGCGTTGGATTTACCACCCCATCGCGGTGTTCGTGCTCAGGCTCCCGGTCAGCGTTATCGTCGCGGCGTTCATCATCATGGCGGCCACCATTTACCCCATCATGAAGCTCGGCCGGGAGTTCATGCCGCCCTTGAACGAAGGCACGCTCTTCTACATGCCGGTCACCGCGCCCGGCCTTTCCATCTCGGAGGCCAAGCGCATCCTGATCATCCAGGACCAGCTCATCAAAGAGGTGCCGGAAGTGGCCAGCGTCTTCGGCAAGGCCGGACGGGCCGAGACCCCCACCGACCCGGCCCCGCCCGAGATGTTCGAGACCGTCATCAATCTCAAGCCGGAAAAGCAGTGGCGGCCCGGCGTCACCGTGGAGGACATCAAGAACGAGCTCAATGATCGCTTAAGCATCCCAGGGGTATCCAACTCGTTCACCATGCCCATCAAGGCGCGCATCGACATGCTGGCCACCGGCATCCGCACGCCCGTAGGCATTAAGATTTTAGGGTCGGACCTGGGCCGGATCGAAAAGATCGGCATGCAACTGGAGACGGCCCTCAGGGATGTTCCGGGGACGCGCAGCGTCTATGCCGAGCGCGCCACCACCGGGTATTATATCGATTTCACCATCCGGCGCGAGGCCATCGGCCGCTACGGCCTCAAGGTCGATGACGTGCAGTCCGTGGTGGTATCGGCCATCGGCGGTATGAACCTGACCACCACGGTCGAGGGCCGCGAGCGCTACCCGGTCAACCTGCGCTATGCCAGGGAACTGCGCAACGACATCGAGAAGCTTAAAAACGTGCTCGTGCCGGTCATGGCTGGTTCCAGCGCGCCTGAAGCCTCCACCATGGGCCTTCAGGCCGGGCAGGCATCGAACCAGCTGGCCTGGATACCATTATCCGAGCTGACCGACGTGCAGATACAGCGTGGGCCCACCATGATCAAGAGCGAGCAGGGCCTGCTCACCGCGTATGTCTACATCGATTACTCAGGCCGCGACATGGGCGGGTATGTGGCCGAGGCCAAGCGCAAGGCCGCTTCCGTCGCCATTCCGGCCGGCTACCGCCTGGAGTGGAGCGGCGAATACGAGTATCTGCTCAAGACCGAGAAGGCGCTCACCATGGTCATTCCTTTGACCTTGCTGATCATCTTCGTGCTCATCTACCTCAATACGCGCTCGGCCGCCAAGACCGCCATCGTGCTCCTGGCCGTGCCGTTTTCGCTGGTGGGCTCGTTCTGGCTGCTCTACCTCTTGGGCTATAACCTGAGCATCGCGGTGTGGGTGGGCATCATCGCCTTAGCCGGGCTGGACGCCGAGACCGGGGTGGTCATGCTGCTCTACCTGGACCTGGCCTACCAGAAATGGAAGACCGAGGGACGCATGAACACCACGGACGATCTCAAAGCATCCATCATGGAGGGCGCGGTCAAGCGCATCCGGCCCAAGATCATGACCGTCAGCGTCATCCTGGCCGGCCTTGTGCCCATCATGTTTTCCACCGGCGCCGGATCGGATATCATGAAGCGCATCGCCGCGCCCATGGTCGGCGGCGTGGTAACCTCAACCATCCTGGAGCTGCTCATCTATCCGGCGATATTCCTACTTTGGAGGTCTCACAGCAGCACCAGCGTGTCATAACTTCGCATATCTTTGACGAGGGCCATCCATGGCCCTTGCCCTTAAGGGCGCATGAAAAGATTGCGTCCAATTCGTCCATCGTGACGAATTGCCTTGCTTCTGGTGTGCTTTGTTATGACGCCCCGGACCGCTTCCTTCAAGTCACCTCTCCCCTCGTGGGAGAGGGGGAAGTCTCTTTCGCATTTGGTATGCAGAGAAGAAGGTTTTATTTGATTTTTTCAATACTACCCGGCATCCTTAAACAAAAAAGGAAGTCCCCGGTATGAAGCTGATAACCGCCGATCTGATCGATGACCTGAAGGCCCAGGCCGGGTCAAGCCCCCGGCGCCGCATGAACCGCAATGTGCATACCCAGCTCAATGACCCGGTGCAGCGCCTGTTCGTGGCCGCCCGGAGAGACTCGTACTTCAGGCCCCACCGCCACCCTGACAAGTGGGAATTCGCGCTGGTCGTCTCCGGGGCCTTCGAGCTGCTGGTGTTCGACGACGCCGGACGCCTCACCGCCCGCCAGACCCTGGGACCCGGCACCGGGACCATCGGTATCGAGCTAGAGGCCAATACCTGGCACACCTGGTTGGCGCTCACTGATGATGCCGTATTCTTCGAGACCAAACAGGGCCCCTTCGACCCGCAGACCACCTCGGAATACGCGCCCTGGTCCCCTGCCGAAGGCAGCCCGGAGGTTCCGGCATTCTTCGCACGTCTGAAAATGGCGCAGATCGGCCATAAGCTGGTTTGGTAATTATAATTTGGCCTCCATCTCACCGCATCGATAAAACAAAGTTGTTTCCAACAAATATGTTTTCTGCAGACAGAAGGGCAGGCCCATGTCAGCGCCTGCGTGCCACAGTGTCCCTCTCTCATGCGTGAGAGAGGGATAGGGATAGGTGGGGTATCAAAGTCATAAGCAAAGTTCGTATGTTAAACTTAACAAGATTATTGTAGAGTTAGTTGGGGTCTTTCAGATGATTGACGTATTATCACGTAAGCTGCGTGTACGGGATGATGGAGCAGGCAACCCTCGAGATAAACTTGCAACTTTTGCCGATTTCGAACATGAAGATGCAATTATTCTTCTCGGTGATCCTGGCATGGGGAAGTCTACATTATTTAGGGAAGTCTCTGGTAATAATCTTAAGTCAGTACGATCTTTCCTGATTGATCATCGTGTTGAAAAGAATCAGACGCTCTTTCTTGATGCACTTGATGAATTCAGAACCGACACAGATAAGGATGCTAGTTTTTCTATTGCTAAGGTGTTGTGCGCTCTTGACAGGCCGAAGTTTCGTATATCCTGCAGAGCGGCTGACTGGTTCGGATCTGTAGATCAGGAGGCCTTCAGGGAAGCAAGCTCATCGGGGCGTGTAGTAATCCTTGAACTTTGCCCTCTTACCAGGGAAGAAATACACAATGCCTTGGAATTAATGGGCTTAGACTCTCGGCAATTTGATGAAATAGAATCAATGGGCTTAGGTAAGTTGCTTGAAAATCCTCAGACTCTTGAATTATTAGCATTGGCTTGGAAGACAAATAAAAAGCCAAAAAATAAATTCGAAGCTTTTAACCTAGGCATAGCCGAATTGATCATAGAGAAAAATGATAAACATATTCCACGGGGTTCCAAAGTCCCGAATACAAAAGATCTGCGCAATGCCGCCCGTGCAGCTTCCTCTGTTCTACTATTGTCCAATTCGGTTGGGATAGCGACGACCGATCCTGCTGAAGGTAGTGGTTTCGTTAAAGCGTCCATTATTCCATGTTCAGGCGGAGACGCACTTGAAGCAGTATTGAAACGCAGGGTTTTTAAATCGCCTGATGTGGATAGGTTCGAACCAGTTCATCGTACTATTGCGGAATTTCTGGCCGCAGAAGACTTGTCTGAGCGTATAGATAAGGGCCTTCCTATTGACAGGGTAATGGCCCTTATCTGCGGATTCGATGGTAAACCGGTTTCATCGCTCAGGGGTCTTTTCGCTTGGTTGGTGTGCATGCTGAAGGATCGAGCGGAGTTTTATATCGCCCGTGATCCCTATGGCGTGGTTACCTATGGGGATGCAAGCGTACTTTCGCCTAAGGCGCAGTGCGCCATTTGGACAAGCCTTCGCCAGCTTCTAGATCCATGGTTTCTCACGAATGATGATGATCGGGGCACATTCCGCGATCTCGCCAATCCCAATACCGCCAATATCCTGGATGACATTTTCCAAGACCAGTCAGCCACAAACCACTTGAAAATAGCCGCACTCGAAGCAATTGCTAACAGCACTTCGAGCATTGGACTGGATAAATATATTCAGGATATCGTGCTGGGAAAGCAATACAATTGGGGGTTGAGATCGACCGCATTACGGGCTTTCGCAAGGCCGGTGAATAATGATTGGGCCAAACTTAAGCTACTTGATGATGAACTTGCCAAATCGTCTGATGATCCTGCCGCACCAAGAATGCGTGTAGATCTTCTGCGGATAACGCCAGCATGTGGCAATCTTGCTCAACGCATACTCGCGATTTTTGAACAGGCCTCCTCTTCCATTGATCAAAGACATGTGTTCGGAACATTTGCTTCCCTGACCAATATACCATCAGATTCCGACTTAGACGAAATTCTGGATGGCATATCTGTATTATCGATACCCAAGAAACATAGCCAGTTTGAACTTAATTCAATAACAGAGAGATGGCTGAAACGACGTATTGAATACCCGATGCCAATCATGCCTTCTCAGCTCTGTGATTGGTTGCGGAGTTTTCGCGATATTTTAAGAAGAGGAAAGGATGAAATTAATACATCTTTAAAAATTCGTTTCGAGCGAGAACCACAATTTTTTGAGGACGTCCTTGATCAACTCATGACCCAGGATGAAAACCAACCTTTTTCACACGTCATCTACGATCTTTTCAAAATCTTGCCACAAGAAACATGGCCGACTCCTCCTTCCGTGATCTTTCTGGACCGTGCCCATAAAGAAGGAAATCCAAAACGATCAGCCGAATTCTTTTCTGGGTATTTGTCTTGGTTTCCCTTATATGGAACGTATGCTACGCTTGCCGAGGCCGGGTTTGATTTTCTGAATCGTCGGTGTGACGTTAAGAAAACGCTTGGAAAATGGAATACTGAGAGGATCCCCAAATGGCGAAAAGATGAGTGGAAGGAAATTGAAAAAGATGGCCAGCGGCGCAAGGTTAACTGCCTTAAGAACATCGCGTATTTCACTTCACGCTTAGCCAATCTTCGAGATGGGAAAGAAATAAGAGGACTTGCTTGGGCAGCCATAGTTTACCTTGGTCTTTATTACGATTCAATCGAAAAAAACCCTTATGAACGCCTTACCGCCGTTACCAATGAAGTGATCGCGGAAGCTATTATTCAGGGCTTCATCCGGTATGCTGAAAACCCTTTCATACCGAAAAGTGACGAAGTTCTTAAGTGCTGGATCAAAAACAGCATTCCCGATGACCACTTATTGTTAGTCTTGTCTGTTTGCATGCGACTCAATGCTGGTTTGTCTATTCCCGAGGAAGCCTTGCCCCATTGTATTGCGGCAGTTGCTACAGAGCTCCACATTGAAAAAGAGTTGGATAGTAAGGGTGAGACGCTTTCCCAGTGGCTTGTTCAGATGGCGCAAGAATATTCGTCAATTTTGCTAGTAGTTTTGAAAGAATCATGGGTTGCTAGCTTACAAGTAAAAAGAGGAACCCTGCCAGGGTTTTATGAACTGAATCAAGATCGTCGCTCTCACAAATTTCTTGCGGCGCTGTCAGCCGAAGTCCTCAAAGCCGGAACATACGATGATCACGAAACCATTCGTTCGCTTGTTCCCGTTCTCCTGCTCCATGATCGGCAGGCTGCGTTTTCAATTGGCGAGGCCAAACTCACACGAAACGATCTGTCACTGCAGGTTCGGGCCATATGGAGTACGGTCCTATTCCTAATCGATCCGGGTAACTATGCAGCTTCTTGGAAAATCGTTATGTCGCAATCGGAAGATTCCGTACTATGGGAGGCTATTAGAATAATACAGAATAACTATCTCGAAAATAAAGAAGCCATCCCCCTCACATCTCAGCAGCGAGCGGATATTGTCACGGCTCTGGGAAGAAAATTTGTCAAAACTAGTTACCCTACACAAGGATGGTCAGGTGGCCAAAATCCCTGGGATGCTTCGGATTTTATTGGAAACCAGATTGGACTACTTGCTGCCTCAGCATCATCTGATGTTGAAACATTGCTTGAACTACTTGAGAATGATGACGGATTAGCAAGTTATCGGGATCTAATCAGACATCAAAGGGCACAGTATGAAAAGCACCGGCGCGAGATAAGATTCTTATTCGCTCTACCAGAAGAAGTCGCGGAAGCCATTCAGGATGGTGCCCCCGCTTCACCAAACGATCTCCTCGCATTTATCGTCGATCATTTGAAGGTTCTTTCCTATGAATTGGTACATACACAGAGAGAACTGCATATCAAATACTGGAAAGGGGATAAACGCAATCTGATTAACCCGAAATGCGAAGAGGATTGTTCCGGATTTCTAGCGGAGGATCTCTTGAATCGGGTTCGAAGATGCAATTTGATCGTTGACGTTGAACACCACATGGTGAAGGACAAGGAATGTGACATCGTTGTAATGCAAGGCAATGAGCGGCTCTTGCCGATAGAAGTTAAACATCATTACCGCCCTGAGCTCTGGACGGCATGGAATACTCAGCTTGATCGACTGTATACTCGAGATGCATCCGCGGGAGGACTTGGTGTTTACCTAGTTCTTTGGTCAGGTGAAACAAGAGATCGAAGAATGAAGAAGATCCCAAAGGGTCTCAAACGGCCAACCAATGCTGAGGAACTTAGTAAAGCTCTCAAGTCATTAATTCCAGAGAAAGATAAGTCCCGGTTACGTGTTGTTGTCTTGGATATTTCCGGTGTTTGAATTGCTGCGTCACCACCATGCCAAACTGGACTAGTTTTCCGAAATCAGCTGGATACCGCCCACTTCGATGGAGATGAGCCGTCTCTTGTACAGCGCGCCGATGGCCTTTTTATAGGTCTTCTTGCTTATCCCGAACAGGTCATAGATGGTTTCCGGTGCGCTCTTGTCGGTTACCGCGATAAACCCGCCATGGGCCTTGATGATAGCAAGGATGTTTTCCGAGAGCGGATCGATCTTGGAATACCCTGGTTTATGCAGGCATAGATCGATCTTGCCGTCATCGCGCACATGTTTTATGAAACCTTGTATATGCTGTCCGATGGTCAAGGTCTGGAACACCTCGCCATGAAACAGCACCCCGCCGAAGGTGTCATTGATGATGGCCTTATACCCGATCTCGGTCCGGTCGATGATGAGCAGATCCACCTCCTGCCCGTCATCGTAAAAACACATGCCGGTATCGAGATACTTTTCAATCTTCGTCGAAGCCGTAATGCGGCCTTTTTTCTCATCCAGATGGACATAGACAAGGTACGATCTGCCGCCCGCCATCTTCTGTTTTTGTTCACGCAGCGGCACCAGCAAGTCCTTGGGCAAGCCCCAGTCCAAAAAGGCCCCGGCGGCATGCAGGCCCGTCACCTTCAAGAAGGCAAATTGGCCCACTTGGGCATAGGGTTTCCTCGTGGTGGCGATGATGCGCCCTTTATCGTCGCGGTAGATGAAGACCTCGATGCTATCGCCGGGCCTGCACTCCAGCGGCAGCTCGTTCTGCGGCAAGAGGATCTCGCCCAGCGCGCCGCCATCCAGATGCCCCCCTTGCGCACCGCGTTTTACAAGTTTGAGCGTGTTTATCTTTCCTATCTCGACCATGAAAGTGTGCTTCCCTTACCCTTTGCAACCACCCACGCAGTGACTCGACACCTGGGCCAAAGGATTTCTTGAATGCCCGTGTAATACCATAGATGGTCTGGCGGTGATATGATTTACTCGTACCCGAGCCGGATCAGCGCGAAGGCTCCTTGGGCGGGGCCTCCTGGAGCGTGTTGCAGTGGGCGCAGCGGTGAAACCACTGTCCCTTGCGCGTTGATGGCACAACCTGCATCAGTTTGCCGCAGGAAGGGCATGCGACAGGTTCGGGCATGCGCGGGTCGGCCCCTTTGTCGGTCTGCCATTTGTCGCACCGGGCGCAGATCTTGCCGCCGCCGCGGGTGGTGCGGACCGGGCCCTGGCAGAAGCGGCAGAGCTCCCGCGGCTTGCCCTCGGCATCGGCATCAAAGGCTACCCGGCATTCAGGGTTTGCCGTGGCGGCGCACTTCACGTAGTGTCGGCCTTCCCAATCGCGCAGATGCAGGTTGGATCCGCATTTCGGGCAGGTCCCCACGGCCGGGCCGAACACGCGGCGCTCACCTTGGGGGGCCTGCTGTTTGATCTGGTCCAACACCTCGCTTACGAAGACCCGGATGCCGCGCATGAACTCATCGCGGCCAACCTCGCCCCGGCGCATGCGTTCCAGGCGGGCTTCCCAAACGCCAGTCATCTGCGGGCTTTTCAATGTCTCGGCCCGAAGCGTTTGGACCAGCTCGATCCCCTTGGCCGTGGGTTGCAGGATGTTGCGTTTACGCTCGATGTATCCCCTTTTTAAGAGCGTTTCGATGATGTTGGCGCGCGTGGCGGGTGTGCCCAGGCCGCAGTCCTTCATGGCGCCTTTCAGCTCTTCATCGTCCAGTTCCTTGCCCGCGCTCTGCATGGCGCCCAGCAGGTCCCCTTCGGTCATGCGCTTGGGCGGCGAGGTCTTGCCTGCTTTGGGCAGGAGGCCTTTTGTATCCACGGCTTCATCCTTGGCGAGGCTGGGCAGCTCTCCGGTGTCCTCATCCTCTTCCGGCTCATGCTCTTCGTTCTCGCCGGCCTTGGTCTTCTCTTTTTTGGGCCGGCCATGGGGCGGATCTACGGCGGAGAATCCCAATTCCTTCACCACCGTACCCGTGGTCTTGAAGGTCTCCTTTTCGATCTTGGTGATGATGGTGGTCTTGCCTTCGATACGCTCGGGGAAGTGCGCGGCCAGGAAGCGACGCGCGATCAGGTCATAGATCTTCAGGTGGTCCGCCTGAAGACTTCTGGCCGGGTTCTCGGTCGGCACCAGGGCCGAGTGGTCCTCCACTTCTTTGTCGTTCACGAAGCGCGTGCCCAGCTTTACGGGCCAGCGCTTCCGCAGCTCCTCCACAAAGGGCCGCAACTCGGAGAGCTGCCCCTGAGCGATGGACTTGATCCAGCCCGCGGTCTTCTGCGCGTCGCTTTCCGTCAGGTAGCGGGAATTGGTGCGCGGGTAGCTGATGAGCTTGGACTCGTACAGATCCTGGGCTACTTCCAGGGTGTGCTCGGCCGTGAAGGAGAAGCGCTTGTTGCACTCCTTCTGGAGGCTGGTAAGGTCATAGAGCAGCTCGGGTCTTTTCTTCTCCGTTTTGGAGGTGAGCGAGGCGACCGTGCCGGGCAGGCCGGAGAGTTTGTCGGCCAGGGCCTTGGCATCCTCTTCTTTTTCAAAGCGATCCAGGTCCTTGCCACCCGCTTTGCTAAACCACTTGCCGCGGTAGGTCCCGGCTTGGGCTTGAAAGGTCGCCCATAAGGTCCAGAAGTCCTTGGGAACGAAGTTGGTGATTTCCTGCTCGCGTCCCACCAGCAGCGCCAAGGTCGGCGTTTGTACACGCCCGATGGAGTACACCCCCTCACCATTTGCGCGGCGCATGGCCAGGGTCTGGGCGCGGGTGCAGTTGATGCCCACCAGCCAATCCGCTTCCTGCCGGCTGCGCGCCGCATCGCGCAGGCCGTGGTACGACTCGCCGGGCTTCATGCGGGCATAGGCCTCCCGGATGGCATCATCCGTGAGGCTCGATGTCCAGAAGCGCTGCACCGGCTTGGTGCATCCCGACAAGCGATAGACCAGATCAAAAATGAGCTCGCCTTCCCGGCCGGCGTCGGTGGCGTTCACGACATCCACCACATCGTCACGGGTCATGAGCCGCGCCACCACCCTATATTGATCCTGGGTGGCCTCGATAGGGGCATAGCGAAACGATTCCGGGAAAAAGGGCAGGGTATCCATCCTCCACGCTTTGAGCCCGGGATCGTACACCTCCGGCGCACAAGCCTGCACCAGGTGGCCTACGCACCAGGTGACAATGATATCATCCCCCTGGATGAAACTGCGTCCCGTGCCCTGAACGCCCAGAGCCGCCGCTATGGCGCGGCCCATGCTGGGTTTTTCACTGATAATGAGACGGGGCATCGTTCATCCTTAACGTTAGCGTTTGTTTTGCGTTCGGCTTCAATGCCGCGCCATACTATGGCGACCATATGTCATTGTCAACCGTCCCCGCGATAGCATGCAGATATATCAACCACTATTTTCCTGTAGAAGGGAAGGCTTTTTGAGGTTATATGCAATCTCGGATGTAGCGACCATGGGAGCGTGCCTATGAAACTGAAGCATACGATGGAACGTTGGACGGTTGAAGATTCCGCCGACCTGTACCAGATACGGGAATGGGGGGCCGGATACTTCAGTATTTCCGACAAAGGGGATGTGATGGTCACCCCCTTGAGAGACAGAAAACAGGTATCCGTCAATCTGCCTGAAATCATATCCGGAATCATCGCGCGCGGGTATGACATGCCCATGCTCCTGCGGTTTGAAGACATCCTTGACTCCCAGATCATCCACCTGCATGAGAGCTTCCGATCCGCGATCGCCAAGTTTGATTATAAGGGTGAGTACAAAGGGGTCTACCCCATCAAAGTCAACCAGCAGAAACAGGTGATTGAAACCATCACGCGCATCGGTAAAGTCTATCATCATGGACTGGAAGCCGGCAGCAAGTCCGAACTGATCGCGGCCCTGTCCTTCTTAGACGACAAGGACGCCTGTCTGATTTGCAACGGCTACAAGGACCGGGAATTCATCGATCTGGGTCTGTATGCCTGCAAGATGGGGTTCAAGTGCTTTTTTGTGCTGGAGATGCCCGGCGAGCTGGACCTGATTCTGGAACGCTCCAAGGCCTTAGGGATAAAGCCCCTCTTAGGGGTGCGTTTCAAGCTTTCCACCCAGGCCGGCGGGCACTGGACCGAATCCGGCGGCGACCGCAGCATCTTCGGCCTGACCATCTCCCAGATCATCAAGGCTATCGAAAAGCTCAAGGAAGTTGGCATGTTGGACTGCCTGCAGCTGCTGCATTATCATCTGGGCTCCCAGATCCCCAATATCCGGGATATCCGGGCCTCCATCCAGGAGGCCTGCCGTGTGTACGCCGGGTTAGTGCTCGAAGGGGCGGCCATGGGGTATTTCGATCTGGGCGGCGGCCTGGCCGTGGATTATGACGGGTCCCACACCAATTACATGAACTCGCGCAATTACACGATGGATGAGTACTGCGCCGACGTGATCGAGGCCATCATGGAGATCCTGAGCGAACACGACATCGCCCACCCCACCATCATCACCGAATCCGGCCGGGCCACCGTGGCGTATTACTCCGTGCTGTTGTTCAATATTTTCGACACCAGTTCCATCGATACGGGTTCCATTCCCAAAAAATTGCCCGAAGACACCCCGGAGATCATTCTGAACATGCTGGAGGTTTTCAAATCCCTGAATGTCCGCAATCTCCAGGAGTGCTACAATGACGCCCTGTATTACCGGGATCAGATCCGCGAGATGTTCAAGATCGGCGACCTGACCTTGCGACAACGGGCCCTGGGCGACAGGATATTCTGGAACGTTATCCAGGCCGTGAGCGAAAACATCAAACACCTGAAATTCGTCCCCAAGGACCTGACGGATATCGATACCGCGCTGTGCGATACCTACTACGCCAATTTCAGCGTCTTCCAGTCCCTGCCCGATTCCTGGGCCATCGGCCACCTCTTTCCGGTGATGCCGGTGCACCGCCTGGCCGAGATGCCCGTGAGAAACGCCATCCTGGCGGATATCACCTGCGACTGCGACGGCAAGATCGACCGTTTCATCGACAAGCAGGGGGTGCGCCGGGCGTTGAAGCTGCACACGGTCAAGGAAAACGAGGACTATTACCTGGGCGTTTTCCTGGTGGGCGCGTATCAGGAAACGTTGGGTGACCTCCACAATCTTATGGGCGACACCAATGTGGTGAGCATCCGTGTGCATGAAGACGGGAGTTACAGCTTTGTCAGGGAGATCGAGGGCGATACCGTGGCCGATGTCCTGTCGTATGTGGAATACGAACCCAAAAACATGACCAAACAGTTTAGGGCCACGGCCGAGCAGGCCATCCGGGAAAACCTCATCACCCCCCAGGAACGCCGGCAGATCATGCAAATGTACGAAGAGGGTCTACGGGGCTACCCCTACTTTGAACAATAGGATAAGCTTTTTCCGCTCTCACGCTGCCGCCCTGACGGATATGGGCATAGGGAGGACGGAAAACGGCTGATTCTTTTTTTTTAGAACAGTACTGTTGTTATGGATTGATATAGGTTTTTCCGTGAGCCATACCATTTTATGGTAGGGCTCTCTCCGTAAGGCGGTGATGAATAATGCCCATGTCCTATCAGATACTGAAGGACCAGAGGTTGGTAATTGTAACTACCAGTGGTGTGATTGATCTTTGCGAGGCCATTCAATTTTTAGACCGAATGTTCAACGATCCCGAATATTCCCTGGATGATGATTTATTATGGGATGACACGGAAAGAACCTCCATCTTTACCTACGATGATGTACGGCAGATGGCGCAGCACTTCAAATATTACAAAGGGGATAACCCGCCCAAACGAGCATTCGTGGTCTCACGGAGTGTTAAATATGGGGTGACGAGCGTTTTTAGTACCTTGGAATCCATCAAAACCCACGCTCAAATCGGGATATTCCAAGACATAAAGGGGGCCCTTAAGTGGTTGAAACATTGAAGTCGGCGTATCGTGTTTTAAAATATGCTTCAGCCCGATCCTGTGCGGCAACGTGGCGAGCAATATCGCACGGATCAGCGCCCGCGGTCTTCTCCTGAAGGCCGTAAACTTCCTGAATCTCTATCTGGACCGGCTCACTGACAGGGCGCCCGACCTCACGAGCAAAAAACTACAGGCGCATCCTCTTTAAATGGCCCTCAAGCAGGAACTTCGATCACAGGGATATTCCCCCCAGGCAAAGCTTGGGGACAAAAGCCTGATGATTCAAGACTTGACTAGGTGCTAAGGATGAGTTGTTGGCAGGGCGATTTTACAGGAATGATATTCATCATATGAGCATATTCATTGCCTTCGCCTATTTTTGCAATAATCGTTTCATCTCTTTTGACGGAAAGAATGCACGGAATAAAGTTGCAATTAGTCGTACTGTTGGTAAAAAAACTCTATGCTCTTGAGAAGATTTCAGCGGATCATCGCGTGTATCATAATTTTTATCAGTACAAGTTTGTGCAGCGAAACCGAACCATACGCCGGCATGGCACCGGATACCGATCACCGGTGGCTAAGAGGGGGCAAAATATTTCTTGATCCCGGTCATGGTGGAACTGCCGCCAATGATCCGCTGCGCACCGGCCCCTATGGCATAACGGAAGAATCGGTCAATCTTCGCGTCGGCCTGATCCTGAGGGATATGCTGGTCAAAGCCGGTGCGTCTGTCGCCATGAGCAGGATAACCGATAGAGATATTCCGCTCCAGGAACGGGTGCGCGCAGCCGTTGAAAGCCGACCCGACATCCTCGTGAGCATTCATCACAACGCCGCAGTTGTGCGCGATGATGCAGCCAATTACCCGTGCGTTTTTTTCTGGGGAAGCGATACGGTCAACCCTGCCAGCTTTGATCTGGCCAAGCACCTTGTTGCCGAGTTTGAAAACCTGATCGGCGCTCAAGGAAGGGTGCTTTCCGATTTCAGCGTGTATCAGGAAACCGGCACGCTGATCCTGCGCGAAACACGCTACCTCTGTCCCGGTGTGATCGGCGAAGCCGGATTTATTACTGACCCGGAGCATGCCAAGCATCTCATGGACCAGGCGTATCTTCAGGCCGAAGCGGCAAGCTACTTTCAGGCAATATCAAAATACATGCGGCAAGGGTGCCCCACGGCAACGGCGCGATTTTCCTGTCCCGTTGATCGGACAAGCCCGGCAAAAAACCTGATCCGCGACCCGCAACCTGCCATAACGCTTGAATTTAAAAGCGGGACCGATCTACAGGGCATCGACCTGACATCGCTGTGCTTAAGCTTGGATGGCATTCCGGTGGCATTTGAAAAATTGTCCGGCACGGAGGTCCGGGTTTGTTATGGCAAGAGAATTTACCCCGGAATACACCGGTTCAAGTTTCAATGCAAGAATGGCAATCACCAGAGCAGTATGGTTTATACGCTGCCTTTCACCCTTGAGATCCACAAAGGCGACCGTGAGGCGCTTCTCAAAGAAGGGCGTGAACGCATGAGAAAGTCGTCTACGCGTGTAGAGGGCTTGAAAATGCTTACCGCCGCTCTTTCCATCAATCCCACGGATCCTGAGGCTGATTCCCTGCTCTACGAACTATCGGAAGGGTTTAGACGCTATGGCGACGAGGTCCAGTACCGGTATTATCTGGAAAGGCTCTACTATTTTTACCCCCAGAGCTGCTTGAGGGCAAAAATTGAAGGCAGCATGCGCTCCACACGCGGCTATCGTTTCCCGGCCGAGTTTCATGGAAAAGAAGTGTTGATCATGGATGCTGGAAAGGGAGGATGTCTCCAGTGAGTAATAATACTTTCATCATTACACCCAGTTACCTGATGAAAAAAAAGCGTGAGCACGCTTTAGCGATTCACACGCTCTCCGCGCTGGGCTTCGCGGTGGTGAACCCGGAGTTCCCCGCCACGCTGCCCTCTCCTCGTGAGAAAGCGGAGCAGATCCACCGCGCGTTCAGCGATCCGCATATCGACCTGATCCTGGCGCAGCGTGGCGGCTACAGTGCCATGAAGTCGCTCCCCTTCATTGACTTCGACCTGATCAGGAACCATCCGAAGATAATCGCTGGTTTCAGCGACTTAAGCGCGCTCCTGAATCCGATCTATGAGCGCACGGGCCTAGTCACCCTGCACGCGCCCATGGTGATTAACCTGGACAAGCCCACGGCGTTCACGGTGAAGTCGTTCTTAAGCGCCCTGAACGGATTTCCGGAGAAGAACCTGCTTAAGGGGGCGCCGGTCACGGTTTACCATCCCGGCGTGGCGACCGGCGTTCTTAAGGGCGGGAACCTGATCACCCTGACCGCCCTGATCGACACGGACTGGGAGATCGATACCACCGGAGCGATCCTGTTCCTTGAGGATGTGGACGAAAAACTGTACCAGGTCGACCGCCACCTGACCCAGTGGATCCTGGCCGGTAAATTCAGGGGGGTAAAGGGGCTGATCCTCGGTGACTTCCGGAAGATCACGAACTCTCGGGTCTACGAGATCCTGATCTCCCAGATGGAAGTGGATTTCCCGGTCGTCCACACCCCATATATCGGCCATGTCAAGAACAAGATCACCCTGCCGGTCGGCGCGCAGGTGCAGCTGAACACGGCAAGTAAACAGCTCCTTTTGCGGGAAATCAACGTTCCGGGGAGGCGCGCATGAACTGGGTATGGCTGATCCTGCTTTCCGTCAGCGTGGTCTTCGCCATCATTACCGGGAACCTGGACGCCTTCACGAAAGCGATCTTCGATGGGGCCAAGTCGGCGGTGGAGGTCTCCCTTTTCCTGCTGGGCATTGTGTCGATTTGGATGGGTATAACCAAGATCCTGGAAGATTCCGGGCTGATCCACCGCATCGCCCACCTCTTCCGGCCGCTCATCTCGAGTCTTTTCCGGAACATCCCGGGTGATCACCCCGCCATCTCTGCCATCACCTTAAACGTACTGGCCAACCTGTTCGGGCTCGGCAACGCGGCGACCCCGCTCGGGATCAAGGCCATGCAAGAGCTCTCTACCCTGAACCCGGACAAGGAGACGATCACCTTCGAGATGATGATCTTCATCGTGATCAACACGGCCAGCATTCAGCTGATCCCGTTCACGGTGATCGGGATCCTGGCCGGCTCCGGCGCCCTTAATCCGGCCGCGATCGCGCTGCCGACCCTGATCGCCACCGTCATATCGGCGTTTGTCGCGCTCCTGATCCTGTTCTTATTCCGGAGGGGACTGAAATGATCAAGTACATCGACTACGTCTCGCTCCTCATCATCCCGATCTTCATCCTCTTCACGCTCTTGTACGGGAGCGTGCACAAGGTCCGGGTCTACGACTCCTTTGTGGCCGGGGCCAAGGAGGGGCCGAAGATCGTGCTGAACATCTTCCCCTACCTCCTGGCGATCTTCGTCGCGATCAAGGGTTTCCAGGGCTCCGGCGCGTTCGACTATCTCCGGGATGGGTTTTATCGGCTCTTCGCTGCTCTCGATATCCCGATCGAGGTGATCTCCATGGCGATCATCAAGCCGCTGTCCGGCAGCGCCTCCACGGCCCTGTTCACCGACATCGTCAAGGGTGCCGGGCCCGATTCCGTGGCCGCGAAGATGACCGCCGTCATCATGGGCAGCGCCGAGACCACCTTTTACGTGCTGGCGGTCTACCTGGGGGCGGTGAACATCAAAAACAGCCGCTACCTGGTTCCGGTCTGCCTGATCGCCGATGTCTTCGGGATCGTCGTGGCGGTCGCCGTAGCGAGGGTCTTTCTCTGATGTGCAGACTCTTAGGGATAACCAATTTCGATGCTGCGCGCCATGAAACACTCGTAGCTCGGTTCTGCGACTTGGCCTTAAGCGGCGCGGTCATGCCGGGGGACCCGCCCGGGCACCAGGATGGGTGGGGGCTCGCCCTCTACCGGGAGGGGAACCTGGTGGTTCACAAGAGCGGGGGCAACCTGCTGGATGAGGCCGATCGGCTTTTCGGTTTACTGAAAACGATGCCGCGCTCCCCGGTCCTGATCCTGCACCTGCGCAAGTCCGCGTGGAAGGGCAGCTCCTCCGCCCGGCACGCCCACCCGTTCCAGCACGGCAATGTCGCCTTTGCCCATAACGGGGTGGTCTACGGTTACGAGCGGCTCCTCCCCTCCATAACCATAGCGGGGCTTGAGCCGGACGCCTTGGACACGGAGGTCTTCTTTTATCACGTGATGAGCGGCGCCCAGAGCCGTGACCTGGGGCAGGCGTTTAGCGTAACGGCTTCTCTGATCAAGCGTGAGTACCGCTACTCGGCCCTGAACACCCTCTTCACAGACGGCCACAGGCTCTTTGCCTACCGGGATTTCTCCAAGGAGCCGGACTACTATTCCCTCTTCACGGCCCGCGAGAAGGACTCGGTGTATGTCTCATCTCAGGCGCTTTGTGAAACGCTTAAGTGGACGCTGATGGAGAAGGAGGAATTTCTGGAGATCACCGTATGACCCATCTCCGCGCGTGACGCTACGGGTAAATATTGTAGGCTTTGAGATTCAAGAAAACAAATTTATGAGATGTCAAAGGAAAGGTTGGAAAAGCAATCCATGTACCCGGGGAACATAACCCTGGATTCGGCTTTTTTTTCCTTGCCCCATTCTATTACAACTTTATCATTATTCTGTAATCCAAAGCACGATCTTGAAATCCTTCTTTTATAAATATGCAATGATTTTTGCTTCGTATCGATAGGCATACATCGTGCTTGGACATATAGCATCATTCATAACAGGCTGACGCCAAGTAATAGAGGTGACAAATGAAGGACTTGAATGAGATCGATGATAAACGACTCATATTGCTTAATGCCCTTCTTCGTTACGCCAAAGAGTCTGGAGACGCAAAACCACATTTTTATCAAGACGAGACGCTCATGAAGCTTGGTGTGTGCGAGAATGTTTTCATCGACATGCAGATGCTGATCGGAGACAAATGCTGCTACATGGATGATTGCCTTGATGGAAGAATTCTGTATGCCATCAATGCAAACAGATGCATTGATCTCCGTAAACAGATAATCAAAGCGAATACAGAAAAAATAAAGCATCGTGAAAGTTTCAGTATTACCGTAGCCACTGCATTATACGGCATGCTATTTGCCATTCTCATTGGTCGATTCCTCCTGTGATATAAAACCGAAACAGAAAAACCATCCTATGGTTTAAGTCCTGCCGATGACAGTCACTTGTCGTACGTCGCGGCATGTGGCCTTGAATATGCTTGCAGTGTTGGTGCCCGCCATGGTAGCACGGCGGGACTTTTGCATGGAGCTAGTGACATGATTCATCTCAGCGGTATCAGCAAGCAGCACGGGGCGCAGGTCCTGTTCAAGGACGCCAGTTTCCAGATTCTGCCCGCAAGCCGCGGCGGCCTGGTGGGGCCCAACGGCGCCGGCAAGACCAGCATCTTCCGCCTGATCATGGGCGAAGAGGAATATGACAGCGGCGAGATCACCAAGGCCCGCAAGACCACGGTCGGTTACTTCTCGCAGGATGTGGGCGAGATGTCCGGCCGCTCGGCCCTGGCCGAGGTCATGGCCGCTTCCGAAACCGTGACGCGGCTGGGCGAAGAGGTCCGCGCGATGGAGGCCCGGATGGGCGAGCCCATGGAGGCCGATGCCATGGAGGCCCTGCTGGAGCGCTACGGAGAGGCATTGTCAGAGTTTGAACACCGCGGCGGCTATGACCTGGAAAGCCGGGCACAGACGGTCTTGACCGGGTTGGGCATCGGGCCGGACCAATATAACCTGCCGGTGGAGACCTTCAGCGGCGGCTGGAAGATGCGCATCGCCCTGGCCAAAATTCTGACGCTCAACCCGGATGTGCTGCTCTTAGACGAGCCCACCAACCATCTGGATGTCGAATCCATCATCTGGCTCGAAAATTGGCTCTCTGGCGAGTTCAAGGGCTCCTTGTTGATGACTACGCATGACCGCGAGTTCATGAACCGCGTCGTGAGCCGCATCATCGAGGTGGCGAACCAGACCATTACGACCTATAGCGGCAACTACGACTTCTATGAAACCGAGCGCGCGATAAGGCGCGAGCAATTGGAGGCCAGCTACCGCCGCCAGCAGGAGATGCTGGCCAAGGAAGAGGAGTTCATCGCCCGCTTTGCGGCCAGGGCCTCGCACGCGGCCCAGGTGCAGTCACGCGTGAAGAAGATCGAAAAGATCGAGCGCATCGAGATTCCGGCCGAGCAGCGGACCATCAAGTTTATGTTTCCCACTCCGCCCCGCAGCGGCGACGATGTGATCAAGCTTGAAGGACTTGGCAAGACCTGGGAGCGCCAGGATGGCGGGCAGCGCTCGGTGTTCGGCGGCGTCTCCGGCATGATCAGGAGAGGGCAGAAGATCGCCGTGGTAGGGGTCAACGGCGCGGGCAAGTCTACCTTCCTCAAGGTGCTGGCCGGTCAGACCGAAGCCACCAGCGGCAGCGTGACCATCGGCGCCAATGTGAACATCGGCTACTTCAGCCAGCATGCCATGGACATCCTTGACCCTGGCAAGACCGTGCTGGACACCGTGCAGGACGCCATGCCCATGGCCAACCTGGGCGTGGTGCGCAACCTGTGCGCCGCCTTCCTGTTCCAGGGCGACGATATCTACAAGCGCATCGACAAGCTCTCAGGCGGCGAGAAAAGCCGTGTGGTGCTGGCCACCATGCTGGTCAAGCCGGTCAACTTACTTGTCTTGGATGAGCCCACCAACCACCTCGATATTGGGTCGCGCGCCGTGCTCTTGGAGGCGCTCAAAGAATTTTCCGGCACGGTTATCCTGGTCAGCCATGACCGGCATTTCCTCAAGCACCTGGTGGACCGCGTGTTCGAAATTGACCACGGCGAGATGCGCGTCTACGAAGGCGACTACGAGTATTATCTCTTCAAATCAGGACAGGCCGACCGCGCCGCTTGAAAAGGCAAAAGCGCGGTCCGGCTGAAAGATTCAACCAGGCAAGGTGGGGCTCCCTCACTTGACAAGCAGGATTGCCTTCCTACTATAAATAACCGGGCAGCGTATCATGGCGAGGTTGTTTGATGCAAAGAGGTCAATCAACGGATATATCCATACTTCTTTCCGGCGAGGCCGGCCAAGGACTACAAACGCTTGAGCGCTTGATGCTCGGCGTTTTCAAACGTGCGGGCTGGTATGTCTATTCATACAGCGAGTTCATGTCCCGCATCAGGGGCGGCAACAACTCCACCGCGCTACGCATCGCCTCTTTGCCGGTGCATGCATGCCGCGAACGGATAGACATCTGCGTGCCGTTCAGCGCTTCGGCGCTGGATCGTTTTGTCAAAAGGATCACCCCGCAGACGCTCATTTTGGGCGATAGCGAGCTTATTCCCGGCCGCTATTTCAAAGAGGGTTTTGCCGTCGCGAACGTCCCTCTGACCCAAATGGCCAAGGAAGCCGGCGGGGCCATTACCTTGAACATGATCGTTCTGGGCGTCCTGTCCGGATTCCTCGGGGTGGATTTTGAGCTGGTGACGACGCAGATGGGGTTGTCTTTGTCCGGTTCCAATAACGAGCGCATGGCCAGGAACATCGCCGCCGTAACCAGAGGCCATGCGGCCGGGGTGCTGCTCCGGGAGCAGAAGCCCGGCGCATTACCCGTCTTAGAGCATTCAGAGGATTCGACCGGAACCTTGCTATTAAACGGCATCGATGCCGTCGGACTGGGGGGCTTGGCCGGCGGGTGCAACTTCGTGTCGTCATACCCCATGTCGCCCTCCACCGGGTTGCTGGTGTTCTTCGCGCGTCAGGCGCAGGCCTTCGGCGTGGTGGTGGAACAGGCCGAGGATGAAATCAGCGCCGTCAATATGGCTCTGGGGGCCTGGTATGCAGGAGGCCGAGCGCTCGTAACCACTTCCGGCGGGGGGTTCGCCCTGATGGTGGAAGGGCTCAGTCTGGCCGGGGCGATTGAATCACCCCTGGTCGTCCATATCGGTCAGCGGCCGGGGCCGGCTACGGGGCTGCCTACGCGTACCGAACAGGCCGATCTTGAGCATGCCCTGTATTCCGGGCACGGTGAGTTTCCCCGCGCGATCCTGGCGCCCGGGACCATGCCGGAAGGTTTTTCGCTGGCGCGGCACGCCTTTGATCTGGCGGATACCTATCAGGTCCCGGTCATCTTGCTGACCGATCAGAGCTACCTTGAGTCCAACCACCTTGTCCAAGAGTTGGAGATCGGCGCCGCGCCGGCAGCAAACCGCATCATCGAGACCGATGCCGGCTATCGCCGCTATGCGCTTACGGATGACGGCGTGTCGCCGCGGGGCATCCCCGGATATGGGGCCGGCATTGTCTGTGCGGACAGCGATGAGCATGATGAAGGCGGATACATCACTGAAGACATGGATGTTCGCAGGGCCATGGTGGAAAAACGCCTCAGGAAGCTGCGTGGGCTTGTAAACGCGGCAATCCCGCCCACGCTTGTGGGCAAGCTGCCCTGCACCTATCTGATTGTCGGATGGGGCTCGACCTTTCATGTCGTCAAAGAGGCTCTCGATGCCCTGGTAAACAGCGATATTGCATTTCTGCACTTCTCGCAAATCTATCCGCTGCACGCCCAAACCGCCGGCATGCTTTTACAGGCTCGGAAACGCATGATCATCGAAGGCAACGCCACCGGCCAGTTCGGGAGGTTGATAAAGACATGCACCGGGCTTGATTTCGATGCGCACTTCCTCAAGTTCGACGGCATGCCGTTCATGCTGGAGGAGGTCATCGCGCGCGTGGAGCGTTTCGTGGAGGAGTCCGCACATGCCTGATGATTTCGAGTTCGATCACGCCATCGACATCGCCTGGTGTCCCGGATGCGGGAATTTCAACATCCTCAAGGCCCTCAAAAACACCCTTGCCGAACTGGGCTTAAGCCGGCGCACGCTGGTGTTCGTCTCCGGCATCGGCCAGGCGGCCAAGACCCCGCAGTATCTCCGGGCGAGTTATTTCAACGGCCTGCATGGAAGGTCTCTACCGGCCGCCACGGCGATCAAGGCGGCCAACCCGTCACTGACCGTGATCGCCGAAAGCGGGGATGGATGCACCTATGGGGAGGGGGGCAACCATTTCATCCATGCCATACGCCGCAACCCCGACATCACCAATATCGTGCACAACAACATGGTATACGGCCTTACCAAAGGCCAGGCGTCGCCCACGAGCAGGCGCGGTTTTCTCACGCCGGTACAGTTAACCGGGGTGCAGCTTGAGCCGTTTAATCCCTTGGCGGTCGCCATAGCGCTGAACGCCTCATTCGTGGCCCGGGCATATGCAAACGATGTCGAAAAGACGCAGGAAATCCTTGCGCGGGCCATCCGCCACAAAGGCTATGCCCTGGTGGATATATTCCAGCCCTGTGTCAGCTTTAACCGGGTGAATACCCACCAATGGTACAAGAGTCACACCGCCTATCTCGACCAGACGCATGATCCCGCCAACCGCGAAGCGGCCTTCACGCTCTCGCTCATGACCGACCCTTTCCTGCTGGGCGTATTCTATATCAACCGGGAAAATCCACCTTTCGAGGAAACCCTGGCGGCCTACAAGGATGATAAAAGGCCGCTCTATCAGCGTAACGTAAACGTGGACGGAATAGGGAAGCTTCTTAAAAGCCTTACCGCCTAGGCCACGGGGCCAGGGTTTTCATGGCTGTAACTGAGGCCGGGTTATGAAGACAGGAGCTGCTTCATGATCTCTCGCAAGAATTCAGGAAGGTCCTGGGGCACGCGCGAGGTGACAAGGTTGGCGTCAACAACTACGGCCTTGTCCTCATAGAGTGCTCCGGCCTGTTTGAGCTCCTTAGCCACGGAGGAATGGGATGTGGCGCTTCGGCCGCTTAATACCCCGGCGCTGATCAAAATCTGCGGGCCGTGGCATATGGCGGCAACAAGTTTCTGGTGTTGGAAAAAATATTGGGCGATCTCCAGCGCCATCGCTTCCATACGCACCTTTAGAGGCGCCGTTCCTCCGGGCAGAACCAAGAGGTCATATTCACCGGGATCGACCTCAGCGAGGGTTTTATCCACAGTCACCTCGTAGGCATGAATTCCTTTGATGTTTCCGTGTTTCATGGAAGCCACCTGCACGCCCACACCGGCCTCTTTCAGACGGTAATAAGGAACCAGCAACTCCAAGTCCTCAAATCCATCCGCGCTCACGATCAGGGCTTTCATCTCACACCTCCTGCATGCGTCGGGACATGCCGCTACCTGGCTGTTTTCGGGTCCGGTTAAATATCCAGTCCTTGCATAGCGGGCTGATTGCAGTGCGCCATTGCCACCAGACAACATGCCTTGCATCATTAATAGGAACCACGGGCGCATGAAGCAATATCAGAGAGCCGGACCGAGGTTTTAAGGATGATTGTCTCGAAATCGCTACTGATGTAAATATGCCCGCCGTTGGTTGACAACCGGGGATATCTTGCATCATCGACGATCCCGCCAGGCAGTCCAACAAGGAGGCCTGCGCACGGACGAACCTATGGATGCCGCGGCCCCGGCGACCCGGCTTGAGCGCTACGGCGAGGCTCAAACTTAGATCGAGCATCAAAGGCGGCTGGATCGATCTTTTCATAATCCGGTGAAGATGCCCATCCTATCTTTCCGGTGTTTTCACCGCCGGCAGGTAGATGCTGAAGCTCGTACAGCAGGGGGCGCTGGTTACTTCGATATGTCCGCGGCAGGCCTTGACGATCCCTTGCACGGCGGCCAGGCCCATGCCTCGGCCCATGAATTTCGAGGAATAGAACGGCTCGAATATACGCACCAGGTCCTCCGGCGGTATGCCGCAGCCGGTATCCTGGACCGTAAGGCGGACATAGGGACCGCTGGTGAGCTCCTGGAGGTATGCCTGATCAGAGGATTTCTTCACAAGGTTGCGGGTGGTTATCTTAATCCGTCCTTGTTCGGCGATGGCCTCACGGGCATTGGCGCAGAGATTGGCTACGATCATATGCAGCTGATGCGGATCGATCTTTATTTTCCATAGTTCGGGCTCAAGATCCCGTGCGGTGTGGATGCGCGGGTTGTCTGGTTCCGTCCGCAGGACGGATGCGATGATTTCATTCATATCGGCCTCGGCTGGGCCGGATTGAGCGGGACAGGCATAGGCCACGATGAGATCCGTCAGCTCGCCCACCATCTGTGCGGCCTGGGCGATGCTGAAAACCATTTTCTGCCCTTTGGCTTTATGGTCGATTTCATTTTTGAGCAGATCGGCATAGCCCAGTACCGTGGCCATGCGGTTATTCAACACATGCGCAATATTGGCAGCGAAGTTGGCCGTGCCCTGCATGCGCGCCTCTTCGATCATGCGCCGCTCATGCTTTTTTTGCTCCGTGATATCGAGAAGCGCCAAGCACAGTTCCGCGGCCTGGCTATGCCGATGAAGCTCCAGCGTGCCTTCGATCTGTACCCAGGCATTGGGATTGCTGCCAAACAACAGTCTGATTTCTATGCGCTGCCCGGTATCCGGGCTGACCGACTTCAGGAAGTCCACGAAGGCCGGGCGATCCGACCAATCCAGAAAGTTGACCAGCGGCAGATTCATGAGATGTTCTTGCCGCATGCCGAACATTGAGGCCGCGGCCCGGTTAGCCTCCTTGATGCGGCCTTGTTCATCAAGGCATAAGCATGCCATGGGGGCTGAATCATACAATTGCCGGTAACGCTCGTAAAAGCTATCCTGATGCCCGGCGGGTGGATACGGTTTCCGGTTTTCCCGTGCCCCTTCCTGCGGGCCGGGTTCAGCTTCAGGGGGTGGTATGGCCCGGACGGTTTCGGCCGGCATCATCACACGATAATCGCCCTTTCCCGAGCCTATGTGGTCTCTGTCATGAAATTCGTTATGGGGTGTGTTTTTTTGGTCGTACGGTATATTGTTCATGCCCACCATCGTAATATCCTTTCCCCGGCGCTTTTCTCCCGGGTGTCTCGTCCAACGCCGCATCGCGATGAATGCGCCAAAATGTAAGTCCTGCATGGTACTATCAATTAGCATGCCATACCTGCGGCCATGAATATGCAACTGATATAAATGACTTGCATAATTACAGCATTTGACTGGCTTCGGGGGGTTACGAAAAACGTACCGATGCAGATCACATTTCTGTACATGCGACTGTAACCAAAGCACGGGTGCCTTGACCGCCGCAGGGTGCTTGGGTGGCGACTCTTTAAAAACCTGTTGTCAACCGGACCTGAAGTGTGTTGGATGCGCTTGGAGGCTATTATGGAAAAAATAGGCATACCCAACATGGGCGCCAGGGATAAGCTGTACCAGACCGCCAATCTCCTGGCTTTGATCACGATCTTCTACAATATCCTGGAAGGGCTCTTCTCGGTCGGCTTCGGCCTGGCGGACGAGACCTTCACGCTCTTCGGCTTCGGCCTGGATTCATTCGTGGAGGTCATCTCCGGGGTCGGCGTGTGGCACATGATTCGCCGCATCCGACGTGCCGGAAACGCCAGTCCGGATGCCTTCGAACGCCGGGCGCTGCAAGTTACCGGTACGGCCTTTTATATCCTGGCCGCCGGGCTTATCATTACCGGTGTGCTGACCCTGATCCAGGGGCATAAGCCCGAAACCACCTTCTGGGGCATCGTCATCGCGCTGATCTCGATTTGCTCCATGTGGCTTTTGATCCATTACAAGGTCAAGGTGGGTAAGGCGCTTGACTCCCAGGCCATCCTGGCCGACGCAGCCTGCACGAAGACCTGCCTGTACCTGTCCGTGGTGCTGCTCTTGGCCAGCGTGGGCTATGAGCTGACCGGCATCGGCGGCCTGGATGCCGCGGGCGCGGTCGTTATCGCGGGCTTTGCCTTTCATGAAGGCCAAGAGGCCTTTGAAAAGTCCCGGGGCAAGGCCTGTTCCTGTTCGGCGTGTCATAAAGATCAGCCGTAAGCCTTCCTCAATGGCACAGCACCAAGGTGATGAGCAAGATCAGGAAAAGCCAAAACATCTCCAGCCATCCCTGAGAAGATCGTGAATGCATGGAACCCTGCATGCGCGCCCTCCTTGTCGTTGTATACTCAAGGATCTGCAAAAAGTTTACCAGATGCTCCATGCGCTCCCGGCCTGTATTTTTAAGGCAATACGGAAGTCAAGCGTGATAATGTTTTGAAATACCTGGAACGATTTTGTGATCAAGGAACCAATAAACATTCACGGCAGCATCTCATAGGCAAAGGGGTTCTTCTCATCGTCACAGTTCGGGCGGGTTGACAGAGTAGGACATGCATCACACGGCTCTTTCAAGTCAGAGCGAGTACATGACTAGACTCCCATACTTGCAGAAAATAAAAATATCATGCCACAACCACCATTTTGTGCTTGGCACCCGACAAGTACAGCTCACATAAGAATATCACAATTTTTCCAAATGCCTCGAAACTATAGATGGATCGCAGAAATCTGCATTTTGGCTGGAGCTGTGAGACCTGATAGGTATGTGGAATTTGATAATCTACTTCGTTAGTCGAGATATTTTTCTGATATCTGCACCCCCGCTCAACCGTCGATGTCTTATCGATGTCGCAACTGCACACGACATATGGCCACGTTGAGATGCACGAAAGATTTGTATTTTTTTGTTGCCTGAGCAATAAATCAGGTAGGGACCTGCTTTATAGTAGGTCTAGTCTTTGGGAGATAGTGATTTTGACATAAGTGGTTTAAGATCAGGATTGTTCAATGCCCAAAATTTTACATCTGAGGACTTTCCCATGGCCTTTTCAAGAGTTGAGCGCGCCTCTAATGTATCGCCTTTCCTAGCATAAGCACAGGCCAAATTATACAATGAATCGGCTTGGTCTGGTGCTTTTTGACAGGCTTGTTTGAGTATATCTATGGCGCCGTCTGTATCTCCTTTGACCAAAAGTGTGCCACCAAGCCCTGTAAGTATCACGGCATCTCCAGTGTAATATTGCAAAGCTCTACGTAGGGTGGTTTCAGCCATGGCATACTGTTTCTGTTGATTATACAAGCTACTAAGTTCTAGATAGTTTATCTTGTTCATGTTGGGAGAGATGCTGATTAACTTCTCATAGAGTGCTATGGCCTGTTGATTGTCGCCTTTCTTTTGTTCTTTCGAAGCCATCGCAAGGATATCCTTTGGCCGTTTTAGTTGGTCAATACGTATTTCCGCATGTGTTTCCACCTTATCATTATTTGTGCTCTGATTGAAATGCATGCTTGGTTTATCTGACTGAAGAGAGATGTTTTGATTATTTACTGGATGTATTGTTACAATCATTGCCACATATATTACAAATAAACCAATGGGGTAAAATATTGATAACCTATTAATTATTGTTAATTTATTAAATATCTTGGTGGTATTGTTAAATTTTTTTAAGTTCGCAAGAATCAGTGCTGCTATTACAGATAATAATGGACAAATAACTATCATTGGCACCAATGCCATAACATCTTGAGCTCGAGCAGCACCAGATAGCCTAACAACTGACATTACCATCATGAAAGTAATGGATATTATCGCAAATTGCAGCAAAGCAATCGTATAAGTGAATGTGGTATATTTAATAATAGCACTTTTTGTTATTTCCTTGGGTTCTTCTGTAGACTTATTATTGTTTTTTATTAAATTAAAGATTACGATTGAGGACCCAGCAATCGATCCTATCAATTTAGATAACCAGCCGACCAAATTGGAGTTAGAATGCTGGCTGATTAATACACCGGCAATCCCTCCCACGTTCCAAAAGATAATCACTGCTATTATGTAGATCCAATTTTTCTTTTGATTTTGCTTTACCAAATATAAAATCATTATCCCAATAATAAATAATAATAACAACTTATTTAAGTATATCATAATAATATTGATTGTAATGGGATCCATATTAATATTAGATAATAAGAAAGTTATAGTGTTGAGTCAATTGCTATATTTTAGATATACCGATGAAATTTATATGCTTTCAGCATGTTCACTAACTAAAGACCTTGGCACGACATCTACTATTTGCGGGATTAGAAAAAATCATAGCTACCGTGCCAGTATTGTTATTATGGGCTTTGCATCAGAAACTGCAGGTATCATCGAGAGATGATAAAAAGAAAAACATTGGCTCGACAAATTGGATGGGTGAAACGCAGTGAAACCCATCAATTCATTGTAGGTGATGGGTTTCGCTACGCTGCGCCCATCCTACTTGCTTATAGCCATTCACTTGTTCCCGCGATGTGTTTCTACCTTTATCTTGAATTTAGCATCACAAGCTCTAATTATCTGACCATTTTTTATATATGAAACAGTATGGAACTCTTGATCATTATTAAGCGGTTGCCCCTCAGGGTATTTAGTCTCGAAATATGTAATCCCATGATAGCGGAACCATCCGGCAATATTTCCATAGCAATGAGGAACAGGATGTAATCCCCTGGCTTCTGGCTCTATTCCCTGCATTTTTAATAATAATGCCCTGCGTTTTGACGATGAGAAACCGTCCTTTTCTTCATTCAAGAGATCAAAAAAATCATATGTACAACCTGGTCCTGCACCGCTTTGATAGTGTAAATGTATGAGTGTCTCTGTTTTCCCGTCATTGTCAAAGTCAACCTCTGCAGCACCAGACTCATTTGTCCAGTTCGGATTATATCGAGCATTTTTGAGTGTCTCTTCATCTAAATAATTTGATTTAGAAAATCGGAAAAACGATGGATGTTTCGACGTTTGTATAATGTGACATAGATCCATTTTATTCTCGTCAAATGATTCAGTGTGATGTATGTCAAATCGACATCCTTTACTGGTTTTCGCTGAAAACCCAATGGGAGCAGATATCACCAAGTAACCATCTCCATTATGATAGAGGAGATGGTGCCCATCTAAGAAAGGGACAATATCTATGACAGATGCCCATGGGGCGTCATTGCCATTATCTGGGATGTTCTCATCGATCTCTTTGTTTGTCTGATTATCAATAAATTGAACATAAGGGTAATGCGCAGTTCCTTCGTAACTTATCTCGACGCGCATGCTCCCTACACCATTGTGCTTCTTGACCGACCTGCCCGAACCGAGTAGTTCACAAAACCTTCCTTGATTGGTATAAGCCGCTACGTATTCGCAGAAATTGGCAATCGGTTTATCTATGATATTGAGTGCGAGAAAAGAATCGATCGAGGGGGTGGATATACCCTGAAGTTTTTTGTACTGCGAATAAGCGCGCTTTATTTCCTTCGACAATATTATCTTTTTCTGGAACGTATCGACCACTGACAATTGTTTACGTAAGCAGTCTCCAAGATTCAGGTATGCCACGGTGCGTGCTGGATCTAATTTAGTTGCCATCTTGAATATCTCAACTGCTTCATCCCTTCGTGATTTTCTTTCTAGGAAGAACCCGTAGTCGTTCAAAATATTCGCAAATATTTTATCCGAAAGGCCCGACGGCTTACTCTTGATGGCCGATTTAATTCCAGCAGCTTCAAGCACATTGATTGCGTTCCAAGATCTTTCAAAGTCGTATTCATCGTCTTTGCGATGATACTGTCTAAGAGCCTCGGCATGTGCTTTTATAAGGGATTCTGAAGTTGCAATTGCTTTCGCAGGGTCGATTACAACAATCGACCCCACTAGTCCAGCATAGATAAGTTTGTGATCGTTGGCAGGAATTGCTGAGCCTATGTAGTTTGGCGTAGTATATTGCGCTACTACTTTCGGGTCTGTTTTGATAGTCATATCAATTACATGAATAGTTTTGTCAAATCTCGTAATATAGGCTGTTTTATTATTGTCAGTTATGTATTGTATATCCCCACCGGAGAAACCTCCCCTGAGGGTGCCGATTTTTGTAATATTGGGCGTTGATGTAGCGAGAACAAAATCATCGCCATCTAATATGTAAAGCGTCCCGTCCTTTCCAATTTGTTGGGGGTATCCCAGGCGAGGTGAAAATTTATTCTTTAATTTCGGTGCGGAAGGATTTGCAATGTCAAAGACATAGAACTCTCCCAAATTATTTAATATCAGAGATCTCCCATCGGGATTGGGAAAGAAATTATCAAACCATTTCCACTCAACACGCGCCAATAGAGTAGGTCTATTGACAGGAGAAATTCTGTAGATATCAAAAAAATAAGTTGATTTTTTACCGTGTACAATTTCCTCAATAAACAAGAGGGACCCATTAACAGAGAGGCGTGCTCGCGAAATGTCGATGTCTATTCGTCCGGCCTGTTGAACAGCATGAGGGTTGGAGATATCCAGCGCCAATACACCATACCAATCTTTGGAGCTATCACCTTTATTTGCATACAGGAATAACATTTGTCCGCTGGGACTTAGCTCCATCCCAATCGGGCTCTTAATGGGCCAGTAACTAATTTGTTTTATTCTCGTCACCTCAGATATATCAAAGATATACAATCCCGCTTTGTCAGATGGCTTAGGTTTTCCATCATAGCCAACTAATGCAAAGAGAACATTTGGGGTTTTTGGGGGAATAATTAAACTTTTAACATATCCCTTTATGGGCAGTGGGTTTATTATGTAGGGATAATAATTATCCATTCCTTTTGCTTCAACTTGAAAGATGCCGATTAGAAAGATTAAAAAAAGTAAAGCTCCTATTCGGAAAACTGAAGATCCGATATATTTTATTTCTTTGATCATTTTCAATCCTTGGTTGTACAATGACATTGTAGTGATACAAGTATTCTGTCAGAGAATGAATTAGGATTGCAATAGAATATCTATTCATTTCAATCAAAATATGAATTTAAGATATCTATCGAGACTGTCGAAAAACTCCTGCTACCCAAAAAACCATAGAATTAGAACCATCAAAACACAAGCATCAATCGAATAAAATCCGATCTCGTGCATTCTGTGAGGTTTCTTTTTTTGTCATTTTGACCTCAAAATAATTTTGGGGTTTTTCGACAGTCTCATCAGAACTGGTAATCTCATCTAGAATGCATGTCTCAGATACATATACGAACTCTTTTGTGGCCAGAAAAAGCAATGATATCGTAGAAGTATCGAAGATACCCCATTAGATGGGGAAAGGGTGAATTAGATTCACCCTCATCCCTGTGAGTTAGCAATATAGATTATCAATCCATCGAGAGGCCTCTTTATCAGTGACTTTGCCAAGGTATCTCTGTGTCGTTGATAGATTTGCATGGCGAAGGATGACCTTGCTCACTATCTCGATTGGAACTCCTGACCTGGAGGCATATGTTGCTGCATGCCTTCTCAAATCATGCGGCCTGAGAGTGATGCCGACCAAAGTCCCTGCTTTATGAACCAAGGCCCTTGCCGCTACATATGTGACAGGGAAGATACGTTTATCAGGTTCGATCTTTTTGAGAGCAACATACTCTTTCAGCCTTTCAGCAAGTTTTTGAGGAATATATACAAGTTCGTGTTCCTTGCCACTTTTCGGGCTTCTCAAAATAAGCTTTTGATCAATGATATCTGAAGGAGTCAGCTTTAAAACCTCACTGACCCTCATACCTCCACGAGCCATCAATTCAAGAATAAGACGATTTCTTGGGTTTGTAGTCCTGAAAATTATCTCATCAATCACCTCTTTTTCAACGATATCCCAATGCACGGATTCCGGATGCCTAAAGATTCTCTTGAACATCTGGGTATCACAGGGATTAATAAAAGCCTGATCTATATTATTCCTGATGAAGTTGAAAAAGGCTCTGAGATTCGAATATCGAGACCGTTTAGTTCGTTGCTTTGTCCCCTCACATAACTGATTGAGAAACATAAGCATCTCCTCTGAGGAAAGCGATTCAATTTCCCTGTCCGCGAAATGCTTGTTCAGTTTTCCCAGAACGTATGCGTAAGCCTTTACCGTATTATCCCTGGAATTCGATCTGTGGTACTCCATGCAAACATTGATGCCTTGCGATAGTAACATGATACACCTCCCATATATGTTTATAGGGTTGATCGGGAGGTTTCTGACCTTGAGGAGGAATCCAAGATATATGATATCCAAAAAAGATCGAAAATCTTTTTATCATTGTCTCGAATTGAAGATCTTCAAGAACTGGAAGGTCCATCCAGACCACAGATATCTTGAGAAGCTGTTGAAAAAGTTCGAAGGCCGCTATCAACTCTTCCCCTAAAAAGCTTCGGTAATCATAGATAGCTGTGTGATTATAATCAGTTATGTAGTATAGTTGAGATATGATTTAATGAGGAGGGGGCATGGCAAGGTTCAAGCCATATAATTATGCACAGGGGGTTCTTATCCCGGTCTCTTTAGATGATCAGCTCATGCCCGGGACGCTGGAGTTTGCCATCAACCAACTGGTTGAGAAGCACATGGACCTAAGCATCTTTGACGGGAAGTACAAGAATGACGAGACAGGCAGGCTGGCCTATGACCCGAAGATTCTGCTGAAGGTGGTACTGCTTGGATACTCACGGGGAATGATCTCATCACGGAAGATCGAGCAGGCGTGCAAAGAGAACATCGTGTTCATGGCGTTGTCCTGCGGGCAATGCCCGGACCACACCACGATCGCGATCTTTGTATCTGCCATGAAGGACGAGATTCTGCCGTTGTTCAGGAACATCCTTTTGGTGTGCGATGAGCTGGATTTACTGGGCGGGACGTTTTTTGCCCAGGATGGGTGCAAGCTGCCATCCAATGCATCGATGAAATGGAGCGGGACGGTTGATGATCTCAAGCGGAAGAAGGATCGGATTGAAGAGAAGGTCAGGCAGATGCTCAAGGATCAAGAGTACGAAGACCGGAATGATCCTCCCCCGACCGGAGGCAACCGGGAGCAGCAGATCGAGAAGCTAGCGAAGCAGGCTGAGCGGATAGAAGCATGGCTGAAGGAGAACGATGCCCGGATCGGGAAAAGGGGCAAGGAGATCAAGAGCAATGTGACAGATAATGAATCAGCGAAGATGATCACTTCGCATGGTTCGATACAGGGATACAACGCTCAGGCACTGGTGGATGCGAAGCATCAGATCATTGTCCACGGCGAGGCTTTCGGGTCCGGCCAAGATGAGGACCTGATTCCCCCTATGATTGACGGTGCCAAGGAGCATATGGAGAAGATCAGCCATGCAGATGCGTCCGAATACTTTAAGGGAAAGACATTTACTGCTGACAGTGGTTATCATTGCAAGGGCAATCTTCAGAAATGCATCGATGAGGAGCTGGATGCCTACATTCCTGACAAGAAATTCCGCACGAGAGATGCCCGGGTTGAAGAAAGCAGGCAAAAGACAAGGACACATTTTGCGCTGGGGGACTTCAGGTATGATGAGGGGAAGAACAGGTATATCTGCCCCAACGGGAAAGAGCTCCGTCAGAGTGTAAAACGCCATGCAGCAACGGGTACGGTTTATCGTATTTACAGAGCCCAAGAACAAGATTGCCAAGGTTGTACGTGCAAAGGGAAGTGCATCTATGGTAATGGCCGTGGGCCAAAAACCTTAATGGTTCCTCTCGGTCCAGATGGAGTCAATCTCTCGAAGATGATGGTGGAGAAAATCGAAAGTGAAAAAGGGCGCAAGATATATCCACTTCGGATGGCTATTATAGAGCCTGTCTTTGGTAATATCCGGACCAACAAACGATTGGATCGATTTACCTTAAGGGGCAAGATCAAAGTCAATATCCAATGGCTTCTGTTCTGTATGATCCATAACATCGAAAAACTAGCAAACTACGGATTTGCCTGAGGTGAGATTGGTGATGGTGAGTGATATCTTGCCTGTGCTTTTGAGAACAATTTGATAAATTGCGTTGATCAACCAAATTATTCCCTCCAACATCAGAAAATAAGATCACCAAATAGAGTTTTTCAACTGCCTCTGAGGATATCAAAGATCACCTTGTTTTGAAGATTGTAAACGGATACCTAAACTTAACTCGTAACACCTAATGGGGCCAAGTAATTGTATCTTAACTAAGACGACACGTATTTTCCTGACGCTACTTTGACTTCTTAGACTTACCACCGGAAATGAGCATTTCGGCCACCTTGACCGCCTCCACGCCGTCCTTGGCATAGGCCGCGCCGATGGATTCGGCGTAAGCGGGTGTGACCACGGCGCCGCCCACCATGAAGGGGCACTCCAGGCCCGCGGCGCGGGCTTTGGCGATGATCTCGGGCATGTTCACCATGGTGGTGGTCATCAGGGCCGAGAGGCCCACCAGGTCGGGCCGGTGCTCCTGCATGGACATGATGATGTGCTCGTGGGGCACGTCCTTGCCCAGGTCAATGACCTCGAAGCCGTTGTTTTTGAGCAGCAGGATCACGATGTTCTTGCCGATGTCGTGGATATCGCCCTTGACCGTGGCCATGAGGATGCGGCCTTTGGTAGCGCCGGCGCCGTTCTTCTTTATGAGCGGCTCCAGGCGGGCGAAGGCCTTCTGCATGGACTCGGCGCTGGCGATGAGCTGCGGCAGGAAATAGGTCTTGGCCTCGTAGAGAGCGCCCACGCGGCGAATGGCAGGGATCATGACGTCATTTACCAGGGTGTCGGCGCTTGAGCCCTGCTCCAGGGCCTTGTCGACCCAGGCCAGGATCGCTTCGCGGTCGCCCTCCAGGATGGCCTTGTGGACCAGCTCGGCCGGTGCTTGGGCTTTGCCGTCGCTTAAGGCGGTCGGAGCGGCGGAGGTGGTCTGGGCGCCGAAGCGCTCGATATAGGCCTTGGCGCCGGCGTCGCGGCCGGCCAGGACATCCGTGGCCAGCTTGATGTTCATGAGCTCGGCGTTTTCCGGGTTGGCGATGGCCAGGCTCAAGCCTTTGGCCACGGCCATGGCCAGGAAGCCGGCGTTGATCCAGCGGCGCTCGGGCAGGCCGAACGAGACATTGGACAGGCCGATGACCGTACGGGCGCCGAAGGTCTGGCTGCACCAGTCGATGGTGGCCAGGGTCTCCAGGGCGGCGCCTTGCTCGGCGGACACGGTCATGGTCAGGGCATCCACGACAAAGTCGTCCTTGGTGAAGCCGTGCGTCAGGGCCATCTCGAAGATATGCTCGATCACGCCCCGGCGCTTCTCGGCCGTGGCCGGAATGCCGTCGTCGGTCAAGGGCAGGAGGATGAACATGGCCCCGTATTTTCGCGCCAGGGGCAGCAAACGTTCGATCTTGGCCTTCTCGCCCGAGATGGAATTGATCAGGGCCCGGCCGGGGTACAGGCGCAGCGCCGCTTCCACGGCCTCAACCCGGGCGGAGTCGATGGCCAAAGGCAGGTCGGATATTGTCGCCAGCAACCCGATCGCGGAGCGGATGGTGGCGGCCTCGTCGATGCCGGGCGCGCCTACGTTGACATCCAGCAGGGCCGCCCCGGCCTTCTCCTGGTCTTGCGCGAACTGCCGGACCATTCCCAGCTTGCCCTCTTTCAGTTCGGCCTGCATGGCCTTCTTACCGGTGGGGTTGATACGTTCGCCGATAATGGCCAGGGGTGCGCCCGGCTTGAGGATCAGGTGGCCGCGGGCCGAGCTTAAGCCGCTCAAGGAAGAAACCCGGGGCGACATGGGCGTCAGGCCTTTCACCGCGGCGGCCACGGCCTTGATATGCGCGGGCGTCGTGCCGCAGCAGCCGCCTAAGAGGTTCACTCCGGCCTCGGCCAGGGTCCGGGCGTGGCGGGCAAATGCGTCCGGCTGCATTTCAAACACCGTGCGGCCATCCACCAGGCGCGGCAGCCCGGCGTTGGGTTTGGCCACCAGCGGAACCGCGGCATAGGGCTTCATGGCGCGGATCAGCCCCAGCATGTCCTCGGGCCCGGTGGAGCAATTGCATCCCACGGCCGAGGCCCCCAGGGCCTGTAGGGTGATCAGGGCGCTTACCGGATCGGTGCCGCTTAAGGTGCGGCCGTGCGGATCGTAGGTCATGGTCACGATGGTGAAGAGGTCGGTGAGCTCGCGCACGGCGATCAGGGCGGCGCGCGTCTCCTGGATATCGAGCATGGTCTCGATGGTGAGCATGTCCACCCCGCCGTCAATCAGCCCCTTGACCTGCTCCTTGAAGGCCGACACGGCTTCCTCGAAGCTTACGTCGCCGAAGGGCTCGATGAAGCGGCCGGTAGGTCCGATATCGCCGGCGACAAGGGTGTCATCGCCTACGGCCCGGCGGCAGATCCGTGCCAGCTCGCGGTTGACGTCGTAGGCATCCGTGAGACCGTACTCCGAGAGCTTATAGCGGTTGCCGCCGAAGGTGAAGGTGGTGATCATGTCCGCGCCCGCGTCTCTATAGGCGGCATGCATGGCGCTTACCGGCCCTTGATTCTCGCAGCCGAATACCTCGGGACACACGCCCTGCGGCATGCCCGAGGCCTGCATTTGGGTGCCGGTGGCGCCGTCTAAGATAAACAACCGTTTTTCAAGAATAGCCTGTATCCGGCTGCTCATACATACCCTCCTCGGATGCCGGCGATGGCGCTGACGGACTTCTCCGGGATCAGGATGCAGCTTTCGTTGATGTCGATCCCGATGCGTTCGAGCTTCAAGAGCTGGTAAAGGGTGCGCTGGTTAACGAGTGCCAGATCGCCGTACCCGGCCGAGAAGCGTTTGCGGGTCACGATACGGCCCTGACGCAGCAGGGCCTGATTGAAGTAGGCCATGATCCAAGTCAGCGCCGCGTCCACGACCTCGCTGGCCGTGGCGTCCAGCACCACCCCGCGGGTGATGTTGGCGCCCGCGATATCGGAGGCGATGACCTGCATGATGGCGGTCCCGGCCGTGGCGGCCATGAGCAGGACTTCCTGGCAACCGTCGAGCATCTTGGCAAGAGCGGCGCTCTCGAAGACCGTGCCGTCTTCGAGCTCGATGCGCCCGTCGTTTAAGGCGATGATGGTCAGCGTGCGCGCGCTGCCCTTGAGCTGGACCAGGCTTACGGCGTCGTGCATGTAGGCCTGGATCTCGTTCTTCTGGGCGCGCGATATGGCGGTGATATCCTGTTTGCGGCCCAGACGCCGATAGACGGCATCCTCCGGCAGGGTCGGCGGTATGGCGGTAAAGATCTGCGGCTCCCTCACACCCTGGCTTGTAGCGAGAAACGAAGCGGCATGCAAGATCTAAAAAACGATCAAGAATACCCCGTTGAGATGACCATACATTCATCAAACTCTTTGCGGTGACGAAATACAGGCGGTATTTCATGCGCCTCCCCCGGTCTCTGCCGCGTCCTTGACCGGGCGTGAAGTTGTCTGTTATAGGGTGGGGATGAAGGAATCCCTGAAAGCCCAAGCCATGCAGCCCTTCCTGGTCATGGATATCCTGGAGGCTGCCAACGCCATGGGCACGCCGGTGATCCACCTGGAGGTGGGCGAGCCGGACTTCGACACCCCGGAGTGCATCCAGGAAGCTGCGATCAAGGCCATGCAATCGGGCCGGACGCACTATACGCACTCGCTGGGCATCCCGGAGCTGCGCGAGGCCATCGCGCGGCATTACCACGCCACGTACGGGGTACGTGTGGATCCCGAACAGGTGCTGGTCACGGCCGGGTCTTCGCCGGCCTTGCTGATCGCCTTCGGCGTGCTGCTCGATGCCGGCAGCGAGATCATCATGACCGATCCCTACTATGCCTGCTACCCTAACTTTGCCACCTTCATCGATGCGTGCCCGCGGCTCATACCCACGCGCGGCGACGGCTTCCAGCTCGACCCTGACAAGGTCAAGATCGCCATGAACGAACGCACCAGGGCCGTGCTGGTCAATTCGCCGGGCAACCCCACCGGCGTGTGCCTGGACCCTGAGCATATGCGGGGCTTGAGCGAGCTGGGCCTCCCGATCATCTCGGACGAGATCTACCATGGTCTGGTCTATGAGGGCGAGCAGCACACCATGCTCGAGTTCACGGACAACACCATCGTGGTGGGCGGTTTCTCCAAGGCCTATGCCATGACCGGCTGGCGCCTGGGCTGGGCGGTCTTTCCCAAGGACCTCATCCGCGCGGCCCAGAAGATGCAGCAGAACCTCATCATCTGCGCGCCGGCCCCGGCGCAGTGGGCCGGCGTGTCGGCCCTGACCGAGGCGGGGCCTGATGTGGAGCGCATGCGGCTTGTCTTTGCCCAGCGCCGCGAGATCATGCTGGATGCCTTGGCCGCCAGCGGTCTTCAGGTTGAGGTCCGGCCCAACGGCGCCTTCTATGTGCTCGTGAACATGGAAGACGTCACTGACGATTCCTACCGGCTGGCCTTCGACATCCTGAAAAATACCGGCGTGGGCGTGACCCCGGGCAAGGATTTCGGGCCCGCGACCGGGCGCTATATCCGCTTCTCATACGCCAACTCCGAGGACAACATCCGCGAGGGTGTACGCCGGGTCGGGGAATATATCGGGAAGCTCCGATGATGAAAGTCAAGGACGCCCGCTATGCCGGCACGATTCAGAGCGACTTGGAGGCCTTGCCCGAGATCGCGGTGGCGGGCCGGTCGAACGTGGGAAAAAGCTCGCTCATCAATGCCCTGCTAAACCGCAAGGCCCTGGTGCAGACCAGCAAACAGCCCGGCAAGACGCGCAATATCAATTATTTCCGGGTGGACCTGGTCCAGGCGCCCCCCTTCTACCTGGTGGACATGCCCGGCTACGGCTATGCCAAGGTCGCGCGCGCGATGCAGGACGAGTGGCGCAAGCTGGCCCAGCGCTATTTCGCGGACAATCAGAACCTGAAGCTGCTGTTGCTGCTGGTGGATATCCGCCGCGACATCCGCGACGAGGAGCGCATGGTTCTCGATCTGGCGCGCGCCAACCAGGCTCAGGCCGCCCTGGTCGCCACCAAGGTCGACAAGGTAGGCTTGTCCGAGCGCACGCGTTGCCTAAAGGCGCTCCAGGCCGCCAGCGGCCTGGCTCCCTTGGCCAGCTCGGCCGAGAAGCGCTTTGGTCTCGAAGAGATCTGGCAGATTATCCTGGATGCAATAAAGATCTCATGAACGCCAGCATCAGCGGCGCGGGCGGCAGACCAAGTCCGCCTGCATGACGTGGTTGGCTTCTCTATGTGTCTGAAAAAAATCAAACATGTTTTGATCTCATGCGATCAGATGATTAATCTTTTTGGAATGAATGCCAAGATCACTAACCCTATAATTGACAGCCAAGCGAAGAGATCGCCGATGAAGGGATACAGAGTCTTTGTATTATAGATGGGAAGATCAACGACCATTATCTTATCACTGCTCGACTGATTATCAAGAGATGACAACACCCTTCCGTATGGATCTGAAGAAATTGACATGCCGCTATCTCCAGCAGCCCTGACTAATGAAAAGCCGTTCTCGACAGCCCTGAACACGGCCATATAAGAATGGAAAGGTGCTATTCCCCTCCAGTCATATGAAGGAACGAGCATGAATTCAACATGATTCCTGGCAGATTGGTGAACGAGTGAAGGAAAATCCATATCGAAACATATTACCGAGCCTGCAGTCCCGAAATCGGTTTTGAAAGTCGATATTTTTTTAATCGGATTTGAGCTGGTTTCCCAGGGAGCGGTATAGGATTTTATATAATTTGATAAGATCTGACCAGCAGGGTCGATCCAGACCACTTTATTTTCGAGGAGATGTTTCTGGCCTTTCCTTTTTACTACGCCCATCGGCAGACCAAGGTATATTCCCCTTTCCCTTGCCTTGATACGTGCATGCTCTATAATCTGTCCTTCATCGGCCTCGCCTGTTATCAGTGCATATTCCTGCCAGAATATGATTTCGGAGCCTGGAATTGCAGTGTTGCCCATGAAGTCATCAAATGTACTGATATTGGTAATGAGAGGTGGATAGCTTCCACTCTTCAGCGCTTCCCTGAAAAGCCGCCGTACTTCATATGACGATGAGGAAGCAACCACCCGTACCGATCTTTCAACATGAGAAGAGTGTAGCCTGAATTCCCCATAGATAAGGACTGCCAGCATTATCAGTGCATACGCGGCAATCCCCTTCTTAACAGACTCAACCCTGAATTGATATTGCCATACCCAGTTCACAATGGAAGAGAACCAGAGAATGATAAAGCTTAATCCCCAGATGCCAGTGATCGACACGATCTGCATCAGGGGAAGATAACCGAACTGGGAATATCCGATGACACCGAAGGTAGACAGAAGGCTGACCTTGGAAAAGATATATTCGACAGAAACCCATGCCGCTGGAAAAACAAGGGTAGATGCGAATCCGGTTATTTTCTTTGTAAGCAGACGATCAGCAATAAACGGTATGAAGACGAACTGACCGCAAACCATTCCCAATAGGACCCTGAACACTGGCGGGATTGCAGCATTGGAAAAAGGCTCATAAAATAACAGAGCATGCGATACCGCAAGGACGAGAGGAACAAATAAAAGTTCTTTACGACTGCATACCCTTGTAAAACGCAGAATAAATATTGGGGCGAGCCAAGTTGCTGTTGAAACTGCATTGCCATTATAAAACACCATCAATATACCGCCAACAAGAAGCCATGCATATTGATAGAGGGAATCCTTATTGATTGTCCCCATTTACCTGCCTCCGTTCAAGGTGCATCAGTTGATGATAATTAGGTAAAATCATACACACATGTTCTCGATTATTGTATGAATTGAATCACTTATATACGGCCAACCATTTATTATCAAGTCAGTTTGCGTTGACACTATGATATTGGCGACAAATTCAGGCAAATTTGTCTTGATATTGAGTTTGGTCATTGTATGATCGATCTGCGATCTATTGATAAATTCTAATTAGTTGAATCCTCATGATATCCGGATGAGAGTTGCGCATAGCTGAAGCTGACTCATGGTTTCGATCATGACGTGTCCTCTCGCTCCTTGTATGGATGGGATGTGAATAATCGCAGGGTCAGTCTCAGCCGGGCCTGTCAATTCAGCGCTGGTCTCAAGACGGCAAAATGTGGTAAGAGGGCGTCATGCATGATACGAATGCACAAACGCTGATTTTTATCATCTTTATCCTGATCTTCTTCCTTGCCCCGTCCTTGCTCAAGCTGCTGGGAAGATACACGTTGGAGAGCAAGAGGTCCAAGGAAGCGCCCACCCCCGCGCCCGAGGAGACCTATCCCGGGGAAGACATCTACTCCCCGGACAAGGGTGAGGAGTATCAGGATCAGGCCGGGCCGCAGCCGAGCAGCAGACCGATCAAGCCGCGATGGTTCTAGCGCCAAGCCGCAGCCAACCAGGTCTTCGATTCGTTTTCGGCCTGTCCATCATCGTAGTCTGCATCTACGCCTTTTATATCATCCGGGCCAGGCAGATTTCACCGGAGGTCTTTCTGGTGCCTGAACCCATCGCAGTCCAGGAGACCGGCTGCAAGGTGGTGCGCATGGACGATCTGCTGGCTTGCATCCCCACCGCCATGGGCTATGACCTCCAGGCCGACGGACTGCATTTCTATAGGGTGGAAAAGAAGATCAAGGGTGTTATCCAGGTCATGCCCCGTCTGCCGCAGGAGGCCGCCTGGCGGGCTACGCTTCAAAGTCCGCTCATCAAGCCTTTCTTAGGAGAAACCGCCGGCATGGATACCTTCTCGCTCATGCGCACCGTCCTGGACAGGCGCTACAATCCGACCCTCATGGGACTGAAGAGCCGGATCGTTCCCCCCTGGATGCGAGGAGATGCTACAGCCGGCATCCTCATGCCGGACGGCATGCAGGCCTTTTGTTTCTATACCGCCCGGCAGAGCTTAGGCATCCGGTTTTTCAAGGACCGTGTGCTGGTGGTCACAACCACCGGAGAGCTGGACCGGCACACGGTGGTGGGCCTCATGGCCGCGGTTACTCGCCCTTGATCGGAACCGCCAGAACCGGGCACGCGGGGTCCTTCAGGTACTTCGTGATATAATCGGTCTTGAACATGGAGAGCGAGCCGACCTCGTGCCCGATGACGAGCAGGTCGATCTCGTTGGCCCGGATTATCTCGTCCATCACCTCCAGGGCATCGCCGCGTTTGACGATGCGCCGTCCCGGATCGATCTCGCATTCGCCCATCGACTGCATGCACACGGCGTATAGTTTGTCCTGGGCCGCATTGGACATTTCCTCTTCGAGTTTGTCCGTGTTGATGTGGGGCACATAAAAACCGGCCGAGCGTTTAATATCGGTTACGGTGTGCAGGACAAAGAGTTCGGCGCCCATGCACTTGGCGACCATGTGGGCGTATTCCACGACATGATGGCTGGGTTTGCTCAAATCGATGTAGCATAAAATCTTCTGAACTTTTTTGACCTGCGATTTGCGCATGTGAGAACCTCCTGACCTTAAAATAGTGTATCCACCTTACGAGGTGGTATAAAAAGATTCTATCACATCCTTGAGCTCTTTCATACGGAAGGGTTTGGCCACGAAGGCGTCCGCGCCCTTGCCCAAGGCGATTTTGCGGGCCTCGCTGACCGAGAAGCCCGTGATGAGGACCACCGGCAGCCCCGGGTAACGGGCCTTGATCTCGCCCATGAGGGTGAGTCCGTCCATGTCCGGCATGTGGATATCGGAAACCACGATACCGACCTGGCTGGTTTTCAAGCGTTCCAGGGCCTCGATTCCATTGGAGGCCGTGTACACGGTATAGTCGAATATGCGCAGAAACTCCGCCGCCACCTCGGTGAGGTCTTGCGAATCATCCACGATCAGAACCGTACGCACTAAGCTCATCCCGCTTTCCCATTCGGCAGATCGATCATTTCGTAATCGCTTAAGGACGAATACTTCTTTGTTTCGGCCTTGGTCAGCTTGGCCAGCTTCTCCATGACCTCCTTGATCTTGAAGATCTGGTTCTCCATGGACTTGAGGGCCTTCTGGAGCGGCTCGTTCTGCTCCTGGTTGGGGCTGAGCTGTAGCATCTCCAGGTTGCCCAGGATGATATTCAAGGGGGTGTTGATCTGGTCCGAAAGGGTCACGGCCGTCTTGGCGATGGCGCTGACCTCCTGGATGCGCTTCTGTTCCTCGCCGAAGTGCTGCATCTCGAGCGCCCGTCTGACCCGCAGGAGCAGTTCATCCTCGTCGCAGGGTTTGATCAGGTAGTCATAAACGCCCAGGCGCAAGGCCGTGACCGCCGTTCTGAGCGATCCGTACCCCGTGATCAGGATCACCATGGTCTTGGGTGAAAGGACCTTGACGTTCTCGAGCAGTTCCAGGCCGTCCATGCCCTCCATCACCAGGTCGGTCAGCACCAGGTGAAAGGTCTGCTCATAGAGTTTCTTGAGCGCGGTCTCGGCCGAGGCGACATCGACTACCTCGTAGCCGTGCGAACGCAGGATATTCACCAAGGAATACCGTACAATCTCTTCATCATCAACAATCAGGATGCTTTTCTTGTTCACCGTTCGTCCCTTTGGTTCATGACGTGGCGTCTAAGCGGCCATAATGCCCTTTTTTTATCTGATTTTCAACTCTTTGCCGCATGGCCGTGCCTTACTCCGATACCTTGCGATGCACGATCTCGCGGAATTCGCGGATTCGAAACGGCTTGCGGATAAACGGCACTCCGCTGTCCTCCAGGAAGTGCTTGACCTCGCGGTCGTAGGTGTCGCCGGTGACAAAGATAAAGCGCCTGACCAGATTGGGTCGGCGCTGTTTGATCTCCTGGAAGAATTCCATTCCGTCCATCTCGGGCATGCGCAGATCGGAAATGATCAAATCCCAGGCGCAGGTATCGAGGTTGTCGCAGGCATCCCGTCCGTTACGGAAGCATCGGACGGTGAAGTACGGGCTCAAGGCATCCGTCATGAGGTGCTGAAGCTCTTCTTCGTCTTCCACCACCATGATCCGGTACGTGTCCGAGCGTTTTTCCAGGCTCTCTCCGCTTTGTTCCGGAGGATCGGCGCACGGCGCGGCGGTATTGTCCGAGGGCACGGCGGCGGGGATCCTGATCTGCGCCAGCGTCCCGTGGTCGGTATTCTCGATCGAGATCTCGCCCTTGTGGTCGTTGATGATGCCGTAGCAAATGCTCAAGCCAAGGCCGGTCCCTTTATCCATGCTCTTGGTGGTGAAGAATGGGTCAAAGATCTTGGGCATGACGTCATCCGGTATCCCGGGTCCCGAATCCTCGACCTGTACATGGGCATACCCGTCCCGGACAAACGAATGGATCGTGATCGTGCCGCTATTCTCGGCGATGGCATCGACGGCGTTGTTGATCAGATTGACCAGGACCTGCTCGATGCAGTTCATGTCCGCCTTGACATACAAGGGCTCGGCGGAGCTTTGATGCGTGATCCTGATCTCGCGTTTGGAGAGTGAGGAGGAATAAAGGCTCATGACCCGTTCGATGGCGCTCAGCAGATCGAAGGCGGTCTTTTCCGGCGGCAGGTTACGGGAGAAGCTCAGGAGCGATTCCACGATGTTTTTGGCGGCATTGGCCGAGTTCATCATCAGGGAGAAACGTTTCTGGTCGCTTTGGCTCAAGGTGGAGGTGTCGATGAGTTCGGCGAAGCCCAGGATGGGCGTGAGCTTGTTATTGAGCTCATGCGCTATACCCGAGGTAAGCAGCCCCAGCGAGGTGAGCTTCTCGTTCTGCATGCTGCGCTGTTCCATGTGCCGTTTCAGGCTGATATCCTTCATCATGACCAGGTACTGGCCCGGCAGGATGTGCTTGATGAAGAACTGCCCGATGATGCGGTGGGCGCCCCCGAGCTCCACGGTCAGGTCGAACTCCGTGCCCTCGCCGTATTCGAGCCGGTTTAATTTTTGCGCCAGGAACGTAGCGCTTTCGCGGTCGAAGATGTCCTGAATGCTTGTCGGTGCGGTCTGCAGCATGCGCCACAAGGCATTGTTGGCGAAGATGACGCGCTCGCCCTCGATCATGAGGATCATCTCGTCCGTGGCGTCGATGATGGCCTTGTAACGGATGGTGATGTCCTTGAGACTGGCATCCTTTTCCTTGACCAGTTCCTTTAAGCCCGAGTACTCCTGGTTGAAAATTTCATAGAGCCCCACCAGAGTGGTGAGCTGCCCGACGATCAGCCCCAGGAGTTCGAACATGCGCACATGGTCGGCGGTGAAGAAATTCTTGTCCGAGTGGGAGAGGTTGAAAACGCCGATGGTCCGTTTGCCCTCCCTGATCGGTACGCACAAGAGCGAGCCGATGGCCACCTTGCTGTCCGGGCGCTGTTCGAAGAACTCGCAGTCGCTGATATCGGTCACCAGCAGGGTCGTGCCCTCCATGGCGCACATCCCTGCCACGCCCTGTCCCAGCGGCATGGATACGTCCTTGTTGCAGTCGATGTTATAGATGCCGTGGGCGCCCCGCAGATAGATGCGGTCTCCCATCACCAGAAAGACCGAGGCGTTCTCGCAGCGCGACTCCTCCACCAGCACCTTGGCCAGGAAGGAGAAGAATTCCTTTTCGATCGCATTGCGGCCCACAAACTCCGAGAGCCGGAAGATACCCGAAAGGATACCGACCGTGTCTTCGTAGAAGGTGCTGGCCTTTCCCAGCAGGTCCAGCAGCACCGATTCACGCTTGGAAGAGGTCTGTGACGACATCTTCACAACCTCATCGGCCAAGAGTCCACTGTCCGGCGTCATTAGAGCAGGCCCTCGATCTGAGCGGAATTCTGATTGTATACGGTCTCGACCTCTTCGAGCATAACCGCATAGGGTTTACCAAGATGTTTTTCTATCGCCGAGACCTCGACCGGCGCCCCGGTGCGCTGGCCGTTCTCCTGCCGGTGCACGATAAAATCAACCAGCGAGACGATACTGGTGGCGCGGTTCATGGGCGCATGGTGATACTTGATGATCTCGATCACTTCGGGGGGGAAATGCCAGCGCTCAGCCACATATTCTCCAATGGCGGTATGATCCATGTCGAAGACTTCCTGCTCCTGCTTGAGGTCCGGCCAGCCGTCCTGGAACAGGCGCGTATAGGCCACGGGTTCCTTCCATATCAGGACCACCCTGCCGAGGTCATGCAACAGGCCGCCCGAGAAGAAGGTCCCACGCTCATCCCTGTTGGCGCCGAGAGCCGTGGCCGTCAGGCCTACGGCAAAACTATGCCGCCAGAGATCGCGGGCGATCTTCTGATTGCTGCTGAAGGTCTGCATGACCGACATGGAAAGCGAGATGCACCGGACCATGTCGAACCCGATGGTCATGATGGCATCGTGGATATTCTGCGCCTGTTTCGTATGGCGATAGAAGGCTGAATTGGCGAGCCTCACCATCTTGGCCGCCATGGCAGGATCGGTCGCGATGACTTGTTCTACATCCTTGATATCGACATTATCGTCTTCCAGGATGCTTAAAAGCCTGAGCTTGCTGGACTTCAATGTTGGTAAATCATCCAAATTCCTGTCCAGACGCATAGATGCTCCCCATCAATCATTCTTGGATATTCATCTAACGGCATCTCGATAAATAAACTTTAACCATAACGGTATCTTTTCGCGTTCTTAAGCCGCCCAGGCTTCGTCAGCCCTTGTTTTTTTCCTCAAGTGTGCGTATAGGCAAGGAAAAATATGCAAGGGAGCGCAATATGGCGCACATACCGGCAGTGGATACGAAACACCGCCTGAGCCATGTCGGCATCGTGTTTTCCGGCGGACCGGCCCCGGCCGCCAATGCGGTCATTTCCGCCGCCGCGGGGGCCTGTCTGAAAGACGGCATCAAGGTAACCGGCTTCCTCTACGGCTACAAATACCTGGAAAACTTTACGCCCGAGACCTTCGCACAAGGCGCGCATTACATCGACCTGGATCAGGCGTGCATCGACGGCCTGCGCAACACCCAGGGCGTAGTGCTTCATAACGCGCGGGCCAATCCGGGCGCTGCCATCAAACAGTGGCGGGATCTGGCCGACCCGGACAAGAACCGCAAGCTCGTAAACGTCTTCAAGGCCCTGGAGCACCTCGAGATCGACGCCCTGATATCCATCGGAGGGGACGATACCTTGAAGACCGCCAATTATCTCCACCGCATCCAGTCCTGCGTCCCCGGCCTTCGGCCGGTCAAGGTCGTGCATGTGCCCAAGACCATCGACAACGACTACCACGGCATCGACTGGACCTTCGGCTTCTTTTCGGCCGCCGAATATGCGTCCCGCAGCATCCGCAACCTCATGGCCGACAGCTTCACGTCAGGCAGCTGGTTCATCGTCGAGATCATGGGACGCAAGGCCGGCTGGCTCACCTATGCCGCCGGCATGATGGCCGAGGCCACGCGTATGATCTCGGTCGAGGATATCCCCGGAGACCGTCTGGATCTCGATGGGCTGGCGACCGAGATCTCGACGCTGGTGGAAGCGCGGCATAAGGCCGGCAAGGACTTCGGGGTGGTGTGCGTGGCGGAAGGTATCGCGGACAAGCTGCCGGACGAGATCCGCTGCCGGGAGATCGACAGCCACGGCAACGCGGTTTTGACCGGGCTGGAGATCGGCAAGATGCTGGCCGAGCGCCTAAGTACCATCCATCCCTCACGCACCGGCGAGAAGGTCAAGTTCATCGCCAAGCAGATCGGCTATGAAACCCGCTGCACCGCGCCATCGGGCTTTGACGTTATCCTGGGGAGCCAGCTGGGCGTAGGGGCCTGGCGGGCGTTGGCCGAAGAGCGTTTAAGCGGCGTGATGATCTCTATCGGCGAACAGATGGGCCTCAGATACGTGCCTTTCAGCGAGCTCATCGACGAAGCCAGCGGTCTGACCAGACTCAAGTTTATCGAGCAGGGCAGCGACTTCTGGCGCCTGGCGCGCATCCTGGAGCCGTAATCCCTGGGTTTTGGATCCTCGGCCGTATCCTCTTTTCTACGCCACGCGGTTGGGCGGTTCATCGCCGCGCAGGAAGGCCAGGATGTTGTCGGCCGCCATGTCCGCCATCTTTGAGCGCGTGGTATGGGTGGCCGAACCGATATGCGGCAGAGTCACCACGTTGTCGAGCTCCTTCAATCCGGGATGCACGCGGGGTTCGTTTTCATAGACATCCAGGCCGGCTCCGGCGATGCGGCGTGTCCGCAGGGCCTCGACCAACGCGTCCTCGTCGATGAGAGCCCCGCGGGCGGTATTGATGAGCACGGCCGTGGGCTTCATGAGGCCCAGTTCGCGTCTCCCGATCAGATGGCGGTTCTCCGGAGTCAAGGGCACATGCAGGGAGATGATGTCGGAAAAGGACAGGAGCGTACCCAGCTCGACGCGTCTGGCATTCAGCTCGGTTTCGATGAGCGTGTTGGCGGTGCTGCCCGCATAGAGCACCGGCATGTTAAACCCGCGCGATCTCAAGGCCACGGCCGTCCCGATGCGTCCGGCGCCGATGATGCCCAGGGTAGCGCCGGTGATGTCGTATCCGAGCATCAGGTTCGGGTCCCATCCCTGCCAGGCGGTTTCCCGAAGGAAGGTATGCGCCTGAACGATGCGGCGGACAGAAGCAAAGATGAGCGCCCAGGCCAGATCGGCCGTGGCGTCGGTCAGGACTCCGGGTGTGTTGGTGACCACGATACCGCGCGCCGTGGCGGCCGGGATATCGATGTTGTCGTACCCCACGGCATAATTGGCGATGATGCGCAGGCGCCCGGCGGCGTCCATGACCGCGGCATCCACGGAGTCGCCTAAGAGGCACAGGAGACCCTCCTTGCCTTTGATCCGGCGGATGAGCTCATCGCGCGGCATAGGATAATTCTGCCCCCAGATATCGAGGGCGCATGCTAGCGCCAGGCGCTCAAGCGCGCCTCCGGGCAGCCTCCTGGTTACCAGCACATCCATGATCGACCCCTTGTCAGATGCTGGTTTCTTCATAGCAAGATCCGTCTTGAGGGGCAAGTGGAGTGCAGAGGAAAATCACCTGAAAAATACCCTCATGAAACCGACGGCAAAAACCGTTAAGGTTGATATTCATCCGCAGGTGGGGGATGGTATAGAATAAGCAAGGGTTTGAGAGGTAGGATGGAAAAGGATACATTGAAGAATACACGGGTGCTGGTCGTTGATGACGAACAGGAGACCCTGGATCTGATAAGCGAATACCTGAGCGACAAGGGTATGTACGTGGTCACCGCGGCCACGGGTGAGCAGGCGCTGAAGTGTTTCCGCGAGGAGATGATCGGCCTGCTGATCCTGGATCTGTACATGCCGGACATGAACGGGATCGAGCTCCTGAAGAAGATCAAGGAGATCCAGCCCAAGACCCTGGTGATCATGATCACGGGCTACGGGACGATCCATGATGCCGTGGAATGCATGAAGCTGGGCGCTTCGGATTTCATCACCAAGCCGCTCTTGCTTGATCATATCCATATCACCATCACCCGCATCCTCGAGGAAGCGCGATTGAAGGAGGAGGCGGAGCTGGCGCAGTATTACAAGTTTCTGTCGCATACCGACGAGCTGACCGGCCTCTATAACCACCGGCACCTGGTGGCGACGCTGAAACGCGAGACCGAGCGGCACATACGTTACAACCATACCATGAGTCTGGCCATGGTCGATATCGACAACTTCAAAGGCTACAACGACACCAAGGGGCATGAGGCCGGCAATGAGCTTTTGATCAAGTTGGCGCTCATCATGCGGCAGAATACGCGCAATTGCGATATCCTGACGCGCTATGGGGGCGAGGAGTTCGTCATCATGTTCCCCGAGACCTCGCCGCAGGAGGCCAGCGTGGTGGCGCAGAGGATCTGCCATTCACTGGAGGCTTCCCTGGATGTCACCGTCACGATCGGTCTGGCCAGCCTGCCCAAGGACACCAAGGATCATGATGAACTCATCCGTCTGGCGGACAAGGCCATGTACTGGGGCAAGGAGCACGGCAAGAACCGCATCGTGATTTACGATGGCGATATCGCGACGTGCAAATAAAGATCGCCTGCTTTTCGCGCCGGATTTGATCGACCCATGCCCTGAATCCTGAGCACGGATCCGGCGCGCAGATTCTGGGGCACATGCACCCTGATGCGCTTGAGGCTGAATCCCGGCCGATACTCCAGCGTGACATATCCGCCGCGTGATGCCACGGCGGGTGGGATGGCGATATCCTGGTGGATATCCATGACGTTATGGAAGAGGTTGGCCGCTCCCTTGACCGCGAGCTTGATGATCCCCCGCCGGATGATGTCTTGGGGGCGTCCGCCATACAGCAGGGCCTCGTAGACAAAGACCTTGCCGATATTGAAGAACTTTTCGACCCACTCGGGTTTAAGCGGCATTTCATTGAAAACCTTGCGGTACTCGGAGTTGGAGAAGAGGTCTTCGAAGACCCGTCCGGGGTCGAAGGCCGCCTGATGGCGGTCATACTCCTGGCGTTTGTGAGGATCGATGAGCACCCCGTAGGCCTCGGTGACGGCCTTAAACTGCTCGGCCGCGGCGGGGTTTTTCGTATTGATGTCCGGGTGTACCTTGAGGGCCATCCTGCGATAGGCCTTCTTGATCTCATCGCCCGTGGCGGAGGGTGGCACTTCCAGAAGCTGATAGTAATCCCTGGCCATGGTGTCAGTATAGGATAAAACCGAAGCTCAGTACAAGTGTGCTAGCGAAAAGATTGGGTGAACCTTTCCTGGGGCAGCTCTATGGCGGTTAAGGCGCCGCCGTAGACCGCCCCGGTGTCGATGCCGATCTTGTCGTCTTTGACGAGCGGCTCATGAAAAGGGGTGTGGGCAAAGATGACCTTTTTTTCGAGCTGGGTCTGCTTGCGGATGAACTCCTCACGAATCCAGATCAGATCGGCATGGCGTTGTTTGAGAAGCGGCACGCCGGTCTTGAGGCCGGCGTGGACGTAGATGTAGTGGGCGTCTTCATGGAACCACGACAGGCGTTCGAAAAAGCCCCGGTGGCTCATGGGCAGGGCCCTGGCCACCAGACTGTGCGACAGGATCTCTTCTCCGCAATAGGACCTGATCGTCGTCTGGCCGCCGTTGAGCAGATAGATCTCCCGGTTGTTGCCCCATTCCAGGTACTGCAGGAACATGTCCTCATGGTTGCCCCTGAGGAAGATGCAGTGGCAGGTCGACGCCAGACCGATGAGGCGGTCGACGACCTGCTTGGAGTCCACGCCCCGGTCGATATGGTCGCCCAGGAAGATCAGGGTGTCGTCCTGCGTGGGGGCGATCTTCTCCAGAAGATCGTCGAGCTTGTCCAGGCATCCATGGATATCGCCCACGGCAAAGGTGCGCTTGGTCGCATGGTGGCTTGGCTTGCGTGCCGGCGGCGAGGAGGCCTCGTGATCTTTTCGTGTTGTGGTCATGTGTTTTTATGGGTTTTTCATCAGGCGCAGGATCTCGATCTTCAGGTCCACGACCTTCCTTCCGGCCTTTTCCGAGGAAGGATTAAGGCGCATCGCCAGGTTGTAGGCATCCAGGGCCTCGTTCAAGATCCTGGCGCGCGCGCGGCCCTTGAGGGGGTCGGCCTTGGCTTCATACGCATATCCCAGTTGCATGGCCACTTCGTAATCCTTGGCCTTTTTCAGGTACTCCTTGGCGGCGCCTATGATCTTATCCGTATCGCGCAGACCCGCAGCGGCGCTGAGAAGTCCTTTGAGGTTGTCCCGGGAGCCGTTTTTCTGGACCAGGGCGGAATAATAGCGGTAGGCATCGGCGTACTGACCGGTTTTCAAGGACAGCGCCGCCGCCCGGGGCAGGGCGTCGGCATCGCCCGGCTTGATCTTCAGCATGGCCTTGTAAGCGGCCAGAGCCTCTTTGGCGTTCCCGGCCTTGTCGTGCGCCACGGCCAGGTTATAAAGCAGGATCGGATCACCGGGCGAGAGCCGCGAGGCCTTCTGGTAATAGACGATCTGCGAGGATGGATCGCCCAGATTGCCCATCAGCTGCCCCATCTGCGCCACGGCATTTTTGTCGTTGGGATATAGACCGACATAGCGTTTCAAGAGCGGTTCGGCTGCCTTCAAATCCTTGCGCTCCAAGGCGTCCTGGATGACGGGAACCAGGATTTCCTTGCGACGCGCGCTCGGGGCGGCCGTGCGGTAGAGCTCCATCATCTTGGATGTAGCACCCGAATCCGCATAGGCCTTGCCCAAATCGATGATGACGTTTTCATTGCCTTTCTCGAGGGCATAGGCCTTTTCCAGGTTGGCGATGCGCTCCTCCTGCAGGCCCTGTTTTTCCGCGATCAAGGCCATGCGGAGGTAGGTTTCGGCGGATGAACGCCCCTGTCCTACGATCGCGGTTTCGATATCACGTGCCTCATCCAGCCGGCCCAGCTTGATATAATAGCCGGAGAGGCGTTCCTGGGCCTTGAGGTTGCCCGGGTCACGTTCGAGAATGGTTTTATATAAACGTACCAAGCCCTCGTAATCCGCCTGCTGGACCAGAAGCGCTTCGAGGTTGTTCAGAAAATGCGGGTTGTCCGGGAAGGAGGCGTAGGCGCTTTTCAGGATGGAGATCTTCTCCTGGACATCCTTGGCTCTGGCAAGGCGGTTCATGAAGTCATCGGCCGCAACCTCGATGACCAGGGGAATCTTGGCGATGGGGTGGTCGATATAGTAGACATCGATGGGGATTGATCTGAGGCCGGCGCTCAGGAGCTGTTTCCTGATCTCATCGGTTTGGATCGGTTCATGGAGGTCGTTGGACTTGCCGAAACCGGGGATGTCCACCGTAAGGTAGCGGGGAAAGAAGGTATTGGCGTTGATACGGTTGATGACCAGGGTCTCATCACCCTTGATCTTCAAGGATTCACCGGCCTTGATCGAGCCCGGGATCTTGTTGAGGCTGATGTCCATGGAGATGAAGCGCGGGGGTTTGCGCAGGAGGAATGATATGGTAGCCTCTCTCAGCAAACCGACCCTCCCGCCGAAAGGAATGATCAGGAACAGGGAGAACGCTACCGCCAGGATGATGATAATGATCACAGCAACATTCCCGTTGCGTCGCATGCCACCCCCGTGTCATTTGAAAATATCGGGCACACTATATATGTCTCGTTTGCATTTGTAAAGTCGCTAAAACCTTGCGCGCACGGTCATGAAACGCTCCTGAAGCGGATATGCGTTTCTTGCCGGCGTCATCATAAGCGGATCGCTCACGTCTGCCGTTCCCTACTTACCCCTTGATTAATTTGCTTGAGGATTTTATGTTACGGACAGTGGGCATTACCTTTTAACTCATGCATGATCATCGTACAGGAGCGTCTATGGAGACATATGACATCATCATCATCGGTGGCGGGCCGGCCGGGCTGACGGCCGGGATCTATGCCGCGCGGGCCAAGATGAAGACCCTGCTGATCGAGAGCACCTTCTCGGCCAGCCTGATCACCACCACCGACATGGTCGAGAATTATCCCGGTTTTCCGGGCGGTATCGACGGATTCGGACTGGTGGAGAGGTTCAAGGAGCAGGCTTTGAGCTTCGGCTTGGAGACCCTGCAGGATGATATCACCGAGATCCAGGCCGCCGCCTCGGACGTAAGTTCCGGATGGTTCGCGATCGGTAGCCAGGAGTACCATGCCCGGTCCTTGATCATCGCCAGCGGAGCCGCCTACGCCAAGCTGGGTGTGCCAGGGGAAAAGGAGTTCACCGGCCGGGGGGTGTCCTACTGCGCCACCTGCGATGCGCCTTTCTACCGCGACCGTACTATTGTCGTCGTAGGCGGAGGCGACACCGCCGTGCAGGAGGCCCTCTTCCTTACCAAGTTCGCCAGCCGGGTGACCTTGGTCCACCGCCGTGACAGCTTGCGCGCCACGGCCATTCTCCAGGAACGGGCGTTCGCCAACGAGAAACTCGATTTTGTGTGGAGTTCGGTGGTCGAGGAGATCCGCGGGGAAAAGACGGTGAGCGCCGTACGTCTCAAAAATCTGGTATCCGGACGCAGCGAAGATCTCGCCGCGGACGGGGTTTTCATTTTCGCCGGATATATTCCCAATACCGAACTGGCCAACGGCATCATTGAGAGGGATGAAGACGGGTATATCATTGTTGACGACCGCATGCACGCGTCCCAGCCCGGGATCTTCGCCTGCGGCGACTGCATCAGAAAACTGCTGCGGCAGGTCGTGACCGCCTGCGGGGACGGCGCCACGGCCGCGTTTGCAGCCCAGCTCTATGTGGAAGAGCTTCGAGGCACGCTTTATCCCCACCGCAAATAACGATGAAGATACGGAGGTGCGTATGGAAAATCTGATGGACAGGCCCGATAAACCGCTAGCCCTGACCGACGCCAACCTGGACGAGGCCATCGCCAAGTATCCGTTTCTGGTGGTGGACTGCTGGGCGACCTGGTGCGGGCCCTGCCGCATGCTGGGACCGATTATCGAAAACCTGGCCAAGAAACATCAGGGCGACATCACCTTCGGCAAGCTTGACGTGGACGCCAATACCAAGACCGCCGAGCGGTTTTCCATCCAGACCATCCCCAATCTCCTGATCTTCAAGGACGGCCGGAAGGTTGGTGATATCATCGGCGCCATGCCCGAGGCCCAGCTCCTCAAGGAGATCAACACCTACCGATGATTTTCGGGGCAATTGTTATTCCTTTTCGCATTCAAGATGACCCTGCTGCGGCCAGGAGGAGGCGACGCAGGTGGAACAATTCGGCAGGATAGCCGAATTGGACACACCTTGCGTGTGCCCATAGGGCGAGGGTCAGGGATGCCCCGAGTCACAATTCGGCAGGATAGCCGAATTGGACGGCCTTTAGGCCGCCCTCCAGGGTGAGGCCCATGGAAGGGGCGAATCAAAGGTGCCGCTTGAAGGCGAAATGGAATTAGAAAATCTTGCGGCTGTCGAGCAGTATGGTCACCGGCCCATGATTGTGGATCTCCACCTCCATCTCGGCCTGGAACACACCGGTCTCCACGCGGCCTGGATGGATCGCGCGGAGCTTTTCGACGAGCTTTTCGATCAGCACTCGCGCCGTAGCGGGTGGCTCGGCCTGGGAATAGGATGGACGGCGGCCCTGACGGGCATCGCCCAAGAGCGTGAACTGCGAGACGATCAGAATTTCGCCACCTATGTCGGCCGCCGCCAGGTTCATCCGGCCCTGCTGGTCATCGAAGATGCGTAAGGAGAGGATCTTGCCCGCCGTATACTCGATATCGGACAGCGTATCGCCCGTTTCGACGCCGACCAGACAGCACAGGCCTTTTCCGATCCGGGCGACCTCGTCGCCGCCCACGGTCACGGCCGCCTTGTCGACCCTCTGCACCACGGTGCGCACGGCGGTCCTTTACGGGGATTGCTCGGCGCGGGACCGGGATTTCTCGTAGAGCTCTCTGACATTGAGCACCTTGCTTACCCGCCAGGTATCGGCCTGTCTGGTAAGTTCAAGCATGAGCGTGGTATCCGCGCCGATGGACAGGCGCGCCCGGCCCGTATCTCCCCACCAGCGGACGGCCTTCAGCCGCAAGGTGATACCGCCTGAATTCTTCGGCAGGAGCGAACTGAGGAAGCCTTTGCGGTCGGAATTTTCTGCCGTGACCCAGTTCCGGAGATCCTCGTTAAGCGAGGTGCGCACCTTGATGGCGACCAGGGCACCCAGGCTTTTGCTCAGCACCTTGGACATATGTCTGCGCGCCATGGCCTCCTGCATGATGGCGGCCATATCCATCGCCGCGTTGTCCACCACGTTGTCGACATCGACGCGTCTCGTGAAGGCCTGCCAGTCATGCGTCTGGACGGCTTGTTTCACTTGGCGCAAGGTGTATACCGGCGTGGTCGGATACCAGAGATACAGACCGACCCCGACCGCGAGGCCGATGAGAAGCGCGCCGAAGATGATCCAGAGACGTTTCATCGCGCCGTCATCGGATGATGGTCGAGCTCATGATCATGCCGCCGCGAAAGATGGTGATGCTCATCCGGCGGCCGGTCAGACCGGAGACGGCCTTTTTGAAATCCGTCAGGTTATTGATGGTGAGGTTGCCCAACTTCATGATGATATCGCCCGGCTGGATACCGCTGGATTGTGCTGCCGAACCGCGTTTTACATCCATGACGATCACCCCGGCCAAGTCCTTGGCCAGATTGAGCTGCTCCCGCAACACCGGTGTGATGCTGGCGGCGGTGATGCCGGCCAGGAAACGGTTGTCCTTGACCAGGAAGCTCTCTTCGGTCGCCGAGGCCTTGGCGAGATCACCCACCTTGACGGGAACGATGAACTCCCTGCCGGAACGGAAGATGGTCATTTTGATCTGGGCTCCGGGGGGCAGTTCGGAAACGGCGAAGCGCAAGGACGTAGGGTTCCCGACCGGTTTACCGTTGATGGCCAGGATCACGTCGCTGCGCTGGATGCCGGCTAAGGCGGCCGGCGAACCCTTGGCGACGTCCGCCACCAGGATGCCCCTGGGCGAGGCCAGCCCGAGAGATTTGGCGATCTTGGGGTCCATCTCTTGGGCCGTGACCCCCAACCAACCGCGCACTACCTTGCCGTAGCGTACCAGGCTGTTTTTGACGGACATGGCCAGATCCACCGGAATAGCGAAACCGATGCCCACGTTCCCGCCCGAACGCGACAGGATGGCGGTGTTGATCCCTACCAGTTCGCCCTGCATGTTGACCAGAGCTCCGCCTGAATTGCCCGGGTTGATGGCCGCATCGGTCTGGATGAAGTTCTCGTAGTCGGTTATCCCTAAGCCGGAGCGCCCCAGGGCGCTGACAATACCCATGGTGACGGTCTGGCCCAGACCGAAGGGATTGCCCACGGCCAGCACGAAGGACCCGATGCGCAGCCTGGAGGAATCACCGATGGGGATGGCCGGCAAACCCTTGGCCTCGATCTTGACCACGGCCACATCGCTCTTGGGATCGGTCCCGATGATGCGGGCCGTCATAACGCGGTTGTCCGCCAGACGCACCTCGACCTTGTCCGCGCCGGCCACCACGTGATCGTTGGTGATGATATAGCCGTCGGAAGAAACGATCACCCCCGACCCCAGGGCTTTCTGTACCTGTTCATGGGGGATGTTCCCGAAGAGATCGCCGAAGAAGGGGTTCGAAAGGTAAGGCGATTGTTCCACGGCCACGGTTTTGACCGAGGCTATGTTGACCACGGCGGGGATTACCTTCTGGGCTACATCCGCCACCCAGTCATCTTGCCAGACGTCTTTCGGAACGGCCGCAAGGGCGCCGCCGGCCACAAGGCACAAAAGAATCAAGAGCAAACCCGAACGGATCGACTGTTTCATCAATACCCCCCCGTCATTTTGCTGGGCATCATCTAACATAAATCCCCAGGTACATCAACCGGGGCGCTATCTTGATATTCATAGCCGAGAGGAAGCCACTATACAGTCCTGCGGATTTGGGCTATAGCTGCCTCATGGCATCACTCAATACCACCCGCGGATTTCATGTATGCGCGCCGATCGATCTCATGCAGGAGTATACGATCTGCGAGTCCTTCTCATCCCTGGAATCGCCCTACATGGTCTGTCTGAAGGAACCGCGGCCCTACGGCGCCCTGATCGGCGAGCTCCTGGTGAAGAAGGGCCTCCTGAAAAAAAAGGCGCGCCTCATGGAGGCGGGCGGCGGGTACGGCAGCCTGATGTACGGTCTGCTGGACTCCTATGCCGAGTACGTGCGCCGGGTCTACATGGTGGACCTTTCGCGCTCGCTGCTTAACCGGCAACGCCGCAGACTTAAACCCTGGGATGAGATCGTCACCGGCATCCAGGCCGATATCCATGAGATGGTTCATACCATCTCCGGGATTGATCTTCTCATCCTGAACGAGGTCATCGGCGACCTCGACACCTGGACGGATCTGGACCCCGCCGACCTGCCCCAGGATGCGGCGCGGGTCGTCGAGGCCTATAATCTCAAGATCCCGTCGAGCCTGCATTTCAATCTGAACATCGGGGCGATCCATTTGGTGGAGGCGCTGTGCATGCGCAAGATCCCGGTCTTCATCGCCGAGCATTCCAGCGACCCCATCATCCCCGATGACATGGATTTCCTGGCCAAGGGTTTAAGTCTGGATGGATGGCCGCGCGAGATACGCCTGGTCGGCCATTCCGAGTTCACCATTCGCTTCGATCATCTTTTATCCGTGGCGCGCGTCTTCCAGCGCCGCACCATCAGCGGTTCGCTCATGGACCTGGTGGGGATCAAGAAATCGCCGGGCATGCGTTTCATCTTCAATCAGCGGGCCAGTGCCAACGAGGCCCAGGAGATCATCTTCGAACTCCTGGACCATATCCGGGAGTATCGCTGGCTGATCATCTACTGAGGCGTTGATTCCTAGAGCGCACGGGTGACGACCCGGTTGCGGCCTTCCTGTTTGGCCTGGTAGAGGTTGAAATCCGCCTGGGTAATCATGGCCTCGGGGTCGAGTTTCTCCTCGGGCGTGGCGGCGTCCATCCCGGTGACCCCGAAGCTGGCCGTGATGGTGATATCGCTTACCCCCACCGAGATAATCCGCTCGGCGATGCTGTGACGTACCCGCTCGGCCATGCGTTCGGCGCCCTGGCATCCGGTCTCGGGCAGGACGATCAGGAATTCCTCGCCGCCGTAGCGCGCCAGCCAGTCCAGGTCGTTGCGGTACAGCCCCTTGATGCAGGCCACGAAATCGCGCAGGACCTGGTCGCCGGCCTGGTGTCCATACGTGTCGTTGACGAGCTTGAAGTGATCGAGGTCGCACATGACGATGGACAACGGGTGCCCATAACGGCGGGCCTTTTTGATCTCCTTGACCAGGTTTTCGGTCAGGTAGCCCCGGTTGAAACACCCGGTCAGGGAATCGGTGATTGACAGGAGTTTGATCTCGGCCGTGCGTTCCTGCACCTTCTCCTCCAGTTCCACGTTGAGCGCCTGGAGCTTGTCGCGATATTCGATGATCTTCAAGGATGCATGATACAGGCCGGAGGAGGTCTCGATGAACTCCTTATCGATGCTGCCGGAGAGGAACTGCGCGCTGTGACTGTCGGAGAGATCGGCGGCCGTCTGACGGATCTCTTTCAGATTGCCGCGTATGGAGAAGAAGATCAGCATGCATAGGCACAGCCCCGCTATCATGATCATGCCGGTGAAGATCAGGATCACGGCGAGCCGGGAATGTATGACCGGGCTGGAGGCGATACCGTAGGTGATGATGACGCTGATCAGGATCAGCATGATAATGAAGGCGAATTTTACCTTCAGGGAAACGGCATAGTCATACCAGCTCCACTCTTCACGCATGGCCAAGAGCCACCGGGCGTCGCGCCTGACCTCGGTGGTGATCATCTCGGTGATGAGGAAGGTGAAGATGAGATAGAGCACGCAGGCGATAAGGCCGCCCGCAAAGACGGAGAGAACATTTTGCATATCGCCGGAGATGGCCGCATAGACCACACCGGCCAGCGCGACCGATAGGCAATGTATGGCCGCCACCTTGGTGTTGTCGGAAGGGAGGCGCTCTAAAGCCTGGGTAATTTGAGCCAGCTCCGGCGTGGATATGATCACGGGAATGGAAAGCCCTTCCAGCTGGTCGTTCAGTATGCGTAGGCGTTTGAGTTCCCAGCGATGTCCCCATAGGCGTCCAAGCCCGAAAAAGAGAAAATGACTCAGGGCGGCTACAACCAGCAAGGCCGCGCAGAGAATGTAGGCACCCCGTATACCGAATGTACTGGAGAGATCGGTCATCGCCCATATGTAGATCAGGCCCATAAAGGCGGTAACGGCCCCTTGGACGGAAAAGACCGCTACCGCGAAGGTGAAACACACCTTTTCAGCAAGAAAATTGAAGGTCTTTCGCACGCCTGAGGCAATGTTCATGCACCTTCGTATCGACGTAACCTGGCATTATCTTGAAGACAAGCTGGCCTTTTCCCTGCGGTTCAACAGCGGTTTTCCCTGATGTCCTTGAATCGGTCGGGGGCGGGAGATCAAGGGCCTTGGCCGGTAAGGCGGTGTTAGTCAGTCCGGGCTGATACCGTAGCAGAGTTCGTGCCAGACGGCCCCGTCCAGGACGTCGATGACGGCGATGCCAGTTTCGCCCTTATAGGGGTCCACCCGCACGACCTTGCCCTGCAAGGCCAGGGAAGGGTGGGTTGCGCGTACCGAGACGCTTACGCCCTTGAGATCGTAAGCCCGTGCCGGACGGATGAGCTTGAAGATGCTCAATGATTCCAGGCAGACGCCTGACAGGCTGATATCCTTGGTATATCCGCGGCCGTAGAGATTCGAACCGATCTTTACCAGCGTGAGAATGCGAACCCCGCGGCGCGGATCCTTGCGACGCTCTTCAATGCCCTGACCGATTGCCATGGCACCTCCCGCATGACAGCACAAAGATATGCTATAATACATCGTGCACGGCTCAAAGCAAGTCCGATTTTACACACAGGATCACGACCCTGTATCCTTTATGCCGTATTACGAGGAAGAAAGCCATATGCTGGCGGGCCTTCGGCGGGAGGATAAGCGCATTGACAAGCAGGTATGAACCTGATTGAAGAGGCTATGGCCGTGGTTCTGATCCATCCCCCCGTATCCAAGCCGAGCGAACCTCCCGCCGGCTTGGCCAGGCTAGCCGGGAGCCTGAAGCAGCATGGTATCGACTGCACCCTGATCGATGCCAACCGCGAGGCCCTGCTCAATCACAACGGCGGCGTTGCCCCGGGTAAGGATACCTGGACCAAGCGCGCCGAGCGCCACTACGAACGCCATATAAACCTGCTCAGCCAGTGGTCCGGTTATGCCGATCATGCCCGCTACACACGCGCCGTTTCCGACATCAATCGGGTATTGGATGCCGCGGCCGGCACCGCGGGAGCATCCATGAGCCTGGCTGATTATCAGGACTCAGATCTGAGCCCTGTGCGCAGCCGCGACCTGGTACGCGCCGCCGAGCAGCCGGAGCGTAACCCCTTCTATGCTTATTTCAGCCGGCGGCTCTTCGAGGTGCTCGATCAAGAAGGGCCGGACCTCATCGGTTTCTCGCTCAATTACCTGAGCCAGGCGCTTAGTACCTTCGCCATGATGGGACTGGTGAGACGCCTTAAGCCCCGGATACGCATCGTGCTGGGCGGCAGCCTCATTACCTCCTGGATGAGCAGGCCTGAGAAGCTTCCATCCTTTGACGGGCTGGTGGATGAGCTGGTGGCAGGTCCCGGCGAGGAGCGCCTCGTGCGTCTGGCCGGGGCCGTGCCTCATAGCGAGCCCTGTCTGCCGGACTATACCTCCCTGTTCAAATCCCCCTATCTGGCCCCTGGACGGATACTGCCGTACAGCGCTTCCTCGGGATGCTACTGGAACCGCTGCTCCTTCTGTCCGGAGTGCTTTGAAAAGACCGGCTATGTCGGGCGGTCGCCCCGGCAGGTCATCCATGAATTGGAAACGCTGGTCGAACAGAGTGACCCCATCCTGATCCATCTGCTCGACAATGCCTTGAGCCCGGCGCTCTTGAAAGCCCTGGCCGATCATCCGCTGCCGACGACCTGGTACGGCTTTGCCCGCGTAGGCAGCGAGCTTGCCGACCCCGATTTCTGCCGGGCCCTCAAGCGCTCGGGCTGCGTCATGCTGCAGCTGGGGCTGGAGTCTGGCGATCAGGCTGTCCTGGATGCCCTTGACAAGGGCATCCGTTTGGATGAGGTGCGCAAGACGCTCACCAACCTGAAGGCCTCCGGCATCGCCACCTATGCCTATTTCCTGTTCGGAACACCGGCCGAAGACCAGACCAGCGCCCGCAGGACCATGGCGTTTGTCCGGGAAAACGCCCATCTGCTCGATTATTTGAACCTGGCGGTCTTTAACCTGCCGGCGGCCAGCCCCGAGGCGCCGGCTCTGGCGGCCTTCGACTTCTCGGAAGGGGACTTGAGCCTCTATAAAGGCTTCATCCATCCCCAGGGCTGGGATCGCGGCGTTGTCCGGCAGTTCCTGGACAAGGAATTCAAGCGCGAGAAGGCGATCGCCGCCATTCTCAGACGGGACCCGCCGGTGTTCACGTCCAACCATGCCCCGTTGTGCGTCATGGCCAGTGGGCGGCCGACCTCCCGCTGAAGGGATGACAGCGCTGCAAACGCCCGAACCTGGGCATCCGGGAGGCGTGGGAGATGAAAAGCGTATAAATTTATCCGCGCAGAGCCGATAGTACATCTATGCCCTCCTATCATGCCAGACTGAGGATACTCATTGTCGATGACAGCAAGACCAGTCGCCTGGCCCTGGAGAGGTTACTCGAACCGTACGGCGACTGCGAGCTGGGCTCCAACGGTGAGGACGCCATCAAGGCCTTCTCCATGGCCTGGGAACAGGGTCTCCCCTATGACCTCATCTGTCTGGACATCATGATGCCGCATGTCGACGGTATTCAAGCCCTTATGATCATACGGCGCATGGAACGCGAAATGGGGATCCTGAAACCGAACGGCGCCAGGATCATCATTGTTACCAACATCGATAATCCCAGCATCGTATTCGAGGCCTACTACCGCGGCGGGGCCGATGCCTATCTGTATAAACCGGTTGACAAGACCAAGCTCACCGCCGAGCTCAAACGCCTCAAGCTTATTGCCTGATTCCAGTCCGTTCTTGCGGCAGCCTCCTTATCATTGGTTTATCCGACACATGCATACCGGGTTTCTCATTCTCGCCAGTGGTATATCTAGTTCATATTGCTCCCAATTATACTCACCATTGAACTGATACCGCTTTTGCAACGCGGTGGTGATAAGGCTTGAAACTGGTCAGGCGGGCGGGGCCCAACCATATTAATTAAAAATATCAGTAATTATTCCGAAGAGATATTATATGAAAAATGCAATAAAAAAGAGCGCCCATTTTTTTATAGGCGTGCTAATCTTATCGCTCTTCTCGCTGTTGGCGTCGAGCGAGACTGCCTACGCCGCGACGCGCACCGCTTCCGTGACCGGAAACTGGGGCAGCACCACGACATGGGGTGGTTCATCGGTCCCGGTTGCGGGCGATGACGTTATCATTAATACGGGTATTACGGTCACCGTGGCGGCCGATGCCGCGTGCGCCAGCATCAGTTATGCCTCGCCCGTTTCCACAGTTGTTAATCTTACGATAAACGCTTCGTGTACGCTCGATGTTTCCGGGAGCATTGCCACCACCGCCGGTCAAGGTTCTAAGTTTATTAACGTATATGGTACATTAAAGGCCGCCAGCATTAACCTTATCGGTGCTTCCGGATGCATACCTGCTTTACGTATTTATGATGGCGGCATTGTCACTATCGCCGGTGACCTTACGTTTTCAGGTTCTCTTACGGCTTGGGTTCAATTTCCCGGCAGCACCAGCGGGACGCTCAACGTTGGGGGGAACCTTGGGTCTGGAGCAGCTGTATTTTCAGCAGGCCCTGGAACGATAAACTTTAATGGAACATCAGCCCAAACTTTTGCAGGCTATACCTACAATATCGTCAAAATCAATAATACTGCCGGTGTGACCCCTTCTGCGGCGCCGACCATCACGACGCTGACCATCGCCGATACCACCAGCGGCAGCGTGTTCAATGACGGCGCGTATACGATTTCAACGGCTACCACGCTGAATCTCAATTCCGGCACCTACAATTGCACGGCCTCCTCCTTGCCCTGGGGAACGCTCAACGCCGGCACGGGAACGGTGAAGTTCAGCCTGTCCGGCGCACAGACCGTGGCCACCAAAACCTATTACAACCTGAGCTTAAGCGGCTCGGGCAACAAGACCTTTTCCGCGGGCACGACTATTTCGAACAATCTGGATATCAGCGGATCGGCCGTGGCTCTCCTGCCGAATGGCAGCACTTCATCGGCCAACACCCTGACCTTTGCCAGCGCCGGTCAAGTCGCCGGTTCATGGGGTGGCAGCGCATCGAGCGCCACCAATAAAAGCTCCACCTACTTCGGTTCCACGACCACCGGCATCTTGAATGTCGCCACGACGCCCTGCACCACCGGCACCTGGTCGGGCGCCAGCAGCACGGATTGGAGCACGGCCGGTAACTGGTGCGGCGGCATACCCTCGTCCACGACCGATATCACCATACCAACGGGGCTCTCCAATTATCCGGTCATCGCCACCGGGGTAACGGCCAATTGCCGGACCATTGCCGACATGGCGGGCGGGTCCATCTCGGCCTCGGGCACGGGGTCGCTGACCATTGCCGGCAACAGCGGGGTGGCCATTACGAATATCTCGGGCACGGCCACGATTTCCTGCCCGGTGAGTCTACCCGCCAGCGCTTCCATCACCGTGGCCGGCAGCTTGACCATGTCGGGTGTGATCAGCGGGGTCTCGACCGGTTTGACCAAGGCCGGCACAGGGACATTGACCCTATCGGGCGCAAATACCTACACCGGCATCACGACCATCAGCGCGGGCACGCTCAAGCTCGGGGCCGCCGGAGACGCAACCAACACCCCGCTGGGCACCACCGGTTCAGGTACCACGGTTTCATCGGGCGCCGCACTGGATCTGGCCGGCTATAGCCTGGGGACCGCCGAGGCCTTGACCCTGAACGGGACCGGCGTCTCCAGCGCGGGGGCCTTGACCAACACTTCCGCCAGCGCGGTAAATTATAACGGCGCCATAACCCTGGGCAGCGCCGTCAGCATCGGCACCACGGGCAACATCACCTTGGGCGGCGGCATCACCGGCGGCCATGACCTCACCAAGATAGGCGCCGCCACGTTGAACCTGGGAAGCTCCACCGCGACGTTGGGGGCGCTCACCATCAGCGCGGGCACGCTCACTTCAACATCCGGAACCATGAACCTGAGCAGTGCTTTTACCAACAACAGCACGTTCAGCAGTAATTCAGGAACCGTCAATTGCAACGGATCTTCCACGCAGACGTTCGGAGGTACAAGTTCCTCGACCTTTAATAACCTTACGCTCAACAATTCCGGCGGCCTGAGCCTGGGGGTGAGTGAAACCGTCGGCGGCACCCTGACCTTCACCAGCGGCAAGATCACTACGGGGTCCTATGCGATCATCCTGCCGACAACCGCTACGGTTGCGGGGGCCGGCACGGACACATACGTCTACGGCAATGTGCAGCGGGCCTTCACGAGCGGCTCGTCAACCTTCACGTTCCCCATCGGCGACGCCTCGCTCTATGATCCGGTGCTGCTCACGTTCACCGGCATCAGCTCATCCGGCAACGTTACCGCTTCGGTGACCGGGTCTGACAGTTCCAACATCGCTACATCTGCCATTGTTTCGACCAAGAGCGTCAATCACTGCTGGACGCTGACGAATGCATCAACCGCATTTACCAATTATGCCGCCACCTTCAATTACGGAGGCGGCGGCGATGTGGACAGCGGCACTACGCCTGCCAACTTCATGGCGCAAGTATACAGCGGGGGCACGTGGAGCACCCTTTCCATTTCCGGCACCCCCAGCGCAACAAGCACCACGGTCACTGGGGTGACGGCTTTCGGCGACTTTGCCATCGGTAATTGTTACCCCCCCACGTTAACGGTGGTCAAATCTGCGGACAAGGCCTCGACCGTGCCGGGGGATGTCATCACGTATACCCAAACCATTTCCAATTCCGGCACCGGCCAAGCTGTCAACGTAGTCGTGAGCACGGCTTTGAGTCCTTACGTCCAGTGGGGGCTCGATTCCTATGGCGCTGGTTCCCCATTCCAGTTTACGGACGGCAGCCCCGCTTCCGGGTTGACGCTGGGCACACCGGTTTACTCCAACGACAGCGGCTCCACGTGGACCTATACACCGGTTTCGGGCGGGGGTGGGGCGCCGGCCGGGTATGACGGTAATGTGACAAATTGGAGGATCACCATGACCGGTACCATGAACGCTTCTGGTGCCAACTTCGCTATCTACTATAAAGTACGTACTAAATAAACCGATAGGGATGACACATGTGTATTTTAATATAGAAATAATAATAAATAAAGGAGCAGAGCTGGTGAAGAGATATAGTGTGTTCCTGATAGCATTCGTTGCGCTCCTGCTATCGACCGAGCTGTCGGCCAAGGCGCTGCTTTCCATCAGCATGAAAGCGGAAAAAGATATCACGGTCGACAAGCAGACCAAACGGGTCGTAGCCGATAAGGTCGAACCGGGCGACATAATTTTCTACACCCTGAGCTACGTCAATTCCGGAGACGAAGCGGCCACCAACGCAGTCCTGGACGACCCGATCCCGAAGGGAACCGTATATGTTGCCGGCAGCGCCTTTGGCGATGGTGCGGACATAACCTTTTCCATTGACAGCGGCAGGACCTTCAAGAAGCCTTCGCTGCTCACCTACGAGGTCGAATTGCCGGGTGGCAAAATTGAGAAGAGGACCGCATCTCCCGAACAATACACCCATATACGCTGGACTCTCAGCGCGATACCTGCACACGGAAGTGGCCAGGTAGGTTTTCGGGTACGAGTAAAATAACATCAAAGGAGAATTGTCATGGATAAGACATATCTCTACATCAGTACGAAAGCGCTGAGGGTTCTGACCGGCGGATTGGCGCTGCTGGCACTGCTGGTCCTTGTCGCGCCGCAGGCTGCCCAGGCCAGTACGGCGTCTAATACCGTAATCCGCAACACGGTTACGGTCAATTACAAAGACACCGCCGGCACCTCGATGACGGCGGTGACCGATACCATCGATATCACGGTATCGTTGGTTGCCTCCCAACCAACGCTGAGCGCACCCGCTGACGGGACAACCGATCCGGCTACGGATGAAGTCTACACCTACACGATAACTTCCACTGCCAACGGTCCCGATACCTATGCCCTGACGGCCGAAGACCTCAGCCATTCCGCCGGCATCGGCGATTCCGATGTTACTCTTTCGACCGCCAGCATTATCCTGGGTGCCACCACGGCGGCAGCGGCGGTAGCTAGCGGCAACGCTACGATCACCGTGCCAAATGATGCCGCCAGCAATGCATCCATCAACGGTATCGAAGACGGCGATACGCTCGTCATCGACGGGAATGCATACACCGTCGATTCCATTACCGATAACGGCGGCACGGTCGGCGGAACATCGACCATTGTTTTGAGCACAAACTTGACAACCAATGTTGACGCCGGCGAACTCATCTATGAGCGGAAGACCTTCACCGTGACAGTTGACCCGGGCACGGTCTCGGCGGCCGCCAACCAGACCATTACGGTTACCACCAGCGCTGATGGCAGCTCAACAAACGCTGCGACGGAAGATGAGACCATAACCACCGTACAGGTTGCCAGTCTCACCGTAACCAAGGAAGTATCCGCAAACGGCACGGTCTGGTCCAGCGCGGATACGTCGACCTTTACCCCTGCTGACACGATCTACTTCCGCATCACGGTGACCAATGGCGGAAGCAGCAACGCAACTTCCGTGGTCTTGACCGACGCGCAACCGGCCTACACCACCTATGTGGGGGGGAGCGCCTACACCGCTTCCGGGACCGGGAACGACTATGGTACCGGCACACTACTCACCGATGCCAACGCGGGTGATGACGGCTATGATTTTAATGTCACCACCGCCAACACCGCCACCTACAGTATCGGCACCATCGCCTCAGGAGCGACGGTTCAGTTCTTCTTCCGGGTCACAGTCAACTAACCGTAAATCAGAGGCGGCCTGAAATCAGGGCGCCTCTGCACCCGGCAAAGGATTGCTGGGTAACGTTTGTTTGCAGCTGGTGCGAAGGATGCAACCATGAAGCAGAACATGTCACCATATGCCATCATGTTCTGTCTCGCGCTTGCTATGACCGCATCCGCCACCAGTGCCTGGGCCACCGTGGCGGCCAACACGCAGATCATTGCCCAGGCGCAACTGTCTTATTTTGACGGCAGCAGCACGCAGACCACCACGGCCAGCGTCACGGTTACCGTGGGCCTGGTCGCGGCCGCGTCCACTATCGTTCCCGGGTCGCCCCAGAGTGCAACAAGTGCCGGTGCCGGGTCTACCGTTACCGACAGTTTTACCATCACCACACAGTCCAACGGCCCTGACACCTATACACTGAGCACGGCGATAGTCGGCTCCACTAATACCAGCGGCGCCACGGCCACCCCTGCCGTTGGCAGTATCGTCCTCGGCGCCACGATAGCAACAGACGGCAGCACTGCCACGCTGATCGCCGTTCCCGCCGATGGCCAGGCCGACAACAGCGTCAACGGCATCGAGGTGGGCGACACGGTTCTCATCAACAATGAGACCCGGACGGTGAGCGCCCTCAGCGACAGTACCGGCGATACATCCAGCATTACGCTAAACGCGCCGTTGGGAGCTGTCCCCGGCATAGGGGTAACGATAGCCGAACAGAAGGTTGTCACGGCCACCGTTTCCGCCGGTACGATCGCTTCCGTCGGCATCGATGTGACCGTTTCCGTCACGATGAGCGCCACATCAGTCAGTGCTCCCGGTGTTACGGTGACGTCCGCCTCAATTCTCAACACCTTCAGCAGCGGTCAGGTGACTTTCACCAAGTACGTCCGCAACATCTCCGCACCAGGCGGTAGTGGGACATCCTACATCTACAACGCTGAGAGCTACTATGTAAACGGCGTCACGGCCAAGTCGGGCGACATACTCGAGTTCCTTCTGGTTGCCGCCAACATTGGATCGGGAAGCGTTTCGACGGCTGTCGTCACCGATGTCGTGCCGACGTCCTCCGTCACCCTGAACACGAGGGTGTATAACGGGTCAAAGGACATCTCATATGTCGACGAAACGGGTGCCGTATCATATCTGACGGGGATCTCTGATGCCGACACGGCCACCTATGCCGATTCCATGCTGAGCATCAATGCCGGGACGGGCGCCACCAACAGTACAGGCGGCACCATCGCTGCCGGCAAATCCATCCTTGTCCTGTACCAAGTGACGGTCAACAATTCCGACCAGGGAGAAAAGATCGTTGGCAGCGCTGAACTTTCATCATCGGATATTAATCCCACAATATCGGCGGTGACCGTAACCGTTGTGAACCGGACAGCATCGATCCTGGAAATGTTTACCTATGCCCCGTCGCTTTCGGGAGCTGATCAAGTCAATATAGCCTCGGCGGCCTATCAGGACGGCAGCGCCACGGGTTCGTTTGTCAGTCTGTCGGCCCCGGTTCCGTTGGGAACCACAACTCCCATAGATTTGAGTCAGCCCGTACTGCTGTGCGTCGCCACCCAATTTCATCAGGGGGAGCCGATCTTCATCCGTGTGACCGATAGGGATCAGAATCTTGATACCACGCTGGCCGAGACGGTTCTCGTGACGCTTAACAACCCCGCCAACAACGACCGGGAAGTGATCCGATTAACCGAGACCGGGGCCAATACCGGGGTGTTCGCCGGCTACCTGCCGACATCCAACGCGAGCAGCCCCTTAGCCTCCTACAACGGCAGCCTGTCGGTCAACGCTCAGGATAATCTCACGGCCCGATACATTGACAGCGTGGATAGCAGCGATGCCTCGGCCGAAAGCTTGCTGGTCGACCCCTATGGCATCGTATTGAACACCAGCACCGGCGAGCCGGTGAGTGGCGCCGCCATCACCATCCGGACTGCCACCGGCGAGACAGCCACGGTCTATGGTGATGACGGTGTCAGCACTTTTCCGTCAACCATCACCAGCGGCGCAACCGTCAGCGACAGCAGTGGACGGGTATATTCCTTCCCTGCCGGATCATACCGGTTTCCCTTCCTGAAGCCGGGCAGTTATCAGTTCGTGATTACACCGCCTGCCGGTTACTCTGCCCCAAGCACCGTAGAGACCTCAGCCATTCAGGCCTTGCCTGGCGGTCCTTTTACGATCGTCCCCGGATCGCGCGGTGAGGTATTTGTCATCAATGCCGGCCCGGCCGTGCGCATCGATATCCCTATCGATCCATACTCCTCCACGCTCTGGCTTCAGAAGAGCGTCGGGAAGGAGTTCGCGGGACATGGTGATTTCATCCCCTACCGGCTGACGCTCACCAACGTCGATGCCTTAGTAGCAGCCACCGGGGTCAAGGTGCTCGACACGCTGCCGATCGGTTTCAGGCTTCGTGAGGGATCGATCAGGATCGACGGCCATCCTGGCAGCAATCCGAGAGTTTCGGCCAACGGCCGCACGGTGCGATTCAGCATCGGCACCCTGGCAGGCGGCGCCGTTGTAACCATTGATTATGTGGCGGAGGTGACGGTGGGAACACGCCTCGGCCAGGCTGTCAACAGCGCTTGGGCCGCAACCGCCGGGATAAGATCGAATATCGCCAAAGCCACGGTAACGATCAAGGATGATTTTCTGCGAACCCACTCAACCCTGATGGGCCGCGTAACGACCGGGGCCTGCAACGAAGAAAGCGGGGACGGTTTGGACGGTGTCGAGGGCGTGCGCATCTATCTCGAGGACGGCACGTTCGTTATCAGCGATAAACGCGGGCTGTTCCATTTCGAAGGGGTACGCGACGGGCTGCATGTGGTCCAGATGGACATCGACAGTCTGCCGGAAGGGTATGAACCCTTTGCCTGCACGGAAAACAGCCGCTACGCTGGTCGGGCCTTCTCGCAATTTGTCGAAACCCGTGGTGGAGCGCTCTGGCGCACGGATTTCCATATCCGCCGCAAGATGGCATCAGCTGCCGTTACCCCGGCATCCGAGCCAACGGAAGGCGCCGCAACGGAGCAAAAAGAAGCCCTTGTTCCGGAACCTGCCGGCGAACAGCGCACAGAAGCCGTCCTGCCGCAGGGAGCGCCAGAAGGCGGAACTGCCGCCCCCATGGTGAACGCCCCTGCTGCGCCAAGTCAGGCCGTGCCGAAGTCAGCGGATGCCACCGCCTCGAAAATACCGGGAGATGTTACCATTAAAGATCCTATGGGGATCCTTTCCCCGGCCGATAACGACATTCTCGCCAACAGCATCAACGAGGTGCGCGTCTGCCTCGATGCCAGGCTGAAACCGCGCCTCTACGTCGATGACCAAGAGGTGGCCGCTGATCGCATCGGCTTTACCATGAAGGATGCGAAAGCTCTCAAGACGCTCTACAGCTACATCGGGGTCGATTTCAAGAAGAGCGGGGATCACGTGGTACAGTTGCAGGGCCTCGACCCCTTCGGCAACATTCGTTTCAAGCAGAGCATATCCGTAAAGCGCAGCGGTGAGATTGCGTCGATCAGGCTGCAATCGGCGGATGGGAACGTGGCCGACGGCAAGACGCCGGTCAAACTGCGGCTTGAAATATTTGATGCCGACGCTACACGCATCCCAGCCGAAGTGGATCTTGAGATCCGCGAAGGCACGTTGAGCCCGATGCGGCAGACTGATACCCGTTCCGCGCTGTCGGCCCAGGGCAGCCATGCGTTTGTGCATATGAACAAAGACGGTGAGGTTTTGTTCCAGCCGGTCACAAACAGCGGCCTCTATCGGGTCGTGCTTGCTTACAACAACGCCACGTTGGAAGCCGAAACCTATGTGCAGCCCAAAATGCGCGAGTGGATTCTGGTCGGACTGGCCGAAGGGACGGTCGGCTACAATACTGTTTCAGGCAATATGGAAAACCTGCGGGACGCCAGGGAGGATGAAGATCTCTACGAGAATGGTCGTGTGGCCCTGTTTGCCAAAGGACAGATAAAGGGCAAATGGCTGTTGACCATGGCCTACGATTCCGACAAGCCAGAGGCGGATAGAACGAACGGATTGTTCCAGACGATCGATCCCGACACCTACTATACGCTTTACGGGGATGCCTCCCAACAACAATATGACGCGGCCAGCGCCAGAAAACTGTATATTAAAATAGAGCGCGAACAATTCTATGCCTTGTTCGGCGACTACGATACCGGCCTGACCGTTACCGAACTATCCCGCTACAGCCGCCGCATGACCGGCATCAAAACCGAGCTGCAGCACAGAAACTTCGAGATCAATGCCTTTGGGAGCGAAACGGACCAGGTCTATCAGCGCGACGAAATCCCCGGTGACGGCACCTCGGGGATCTACCGGCTGTCGCGCCAAAACATTCTGCCCAATACGGAAAAGATCACCATCGAGGTGCGGGACCGTTTTCAGAGTGAGGTTCTCATTTCGTCCCGCGCCATGAGCCGCTTTACGGATTATTCCATCGATTACGATTCCGGCGCCGTCATCTTCAAGGGGCCGATTTACAGTAAGGACGAGAATTTCAATCCGGTTATGATTGTCGTGGAATATGAGATCATCTCCGAAGGCGGCGAGGACTACACCTATGGCGGCCGCGTTGGTGTTAAACTGCTGGATAATACATTGAAGGCCGGCGGGAGTTATCTCCATGAAGGGCAAGGGGAGCGCGACAGCAACCTGTATGGGGTGGATACCTCGCTCAAGCTGAATCAATCGACCAAGCTCAGGGCTGAATTCGCCACCAGCGACTATGCCGGCGGAACGGAAAACCGCAGCGGCAATGCCTATCTGGCGGAAGTCTCGCGTAACGATAAAAAGATTGATGCCAAGGCCTATTACCGGGAGCAGGAGGCGGGTTTCGGACTGGGGCAGCAACCGGGCAGCGAGGCAGGCATTCGCAAATTCGGGGTAGAAGGCGACTATCATCTCACGGATCGTCTGGATACCAAAGGGAATATCTATCGTCAGTACAACCTTGAGACCGATGCCACCCGGGATGTGGGCGAGGGAAGACTGAATTACGCCGAGAGACGGCATAGCGCGTATGTCGGATTTCTGCATGCACAAGACGATCTGGATGACGGCGGCAACCAAGACTCCAACCAGCTGACTCTGGGAGGGAAACTCCCCACCTTGCAAGATCGTCTGACCCTGACATTGGATTATGCCCAATCGATCGGAAGCAATGAAAACAGCGACTTTCCGACTCGTGTTGTTCTGGGCTCCGAGTATAAGGCCACCCAGAACCTGACCCTGCTGGCCGCGCAGGAATTTACCTGGGGTGAGGAAGTCCGAACCCAGAACTCCCGCTTAGGGCTGCGTTCCGATCTCTGGCGGGGGGCAACCATGACCAGCGGTGTTGAGCGGGAGTTCAATGAAAATAGTCAACGGGTCTCCGCCACTGCCGGACTCAAGCAAACCTGGAAGATAAACGCAGCCTGGAAGATGGACGTCGGTCTGGACCGCAGTCAGACAATAGCCTCATCCGAGAGCTATCAGTTCAATACGAATGTGCCTCCGGCCTCGGGTAGTCATGAAGATTATACGAGTGTTTCCAGCGGGGTAACCTATCAGGTCAAACATTTGATCTGGGACAGCCGTGCGGAAGCGCGTGTGGCGGACAGTGAAGATAAATGGGGCCTGATGAGTGGTATGGTCAAAGAGATCGACGACAGTTGGGCCTGGACTGGTCGCACCCGGATATTCCAAACCTCTGCCGCCGCCACCTCCGGGACCGATTCGACCGAGGCCGACCTACGATTGGGTCTGGTGTACCGTCCTGTCCAGACCCAATGGATTGTGTTGGACCGACTTGATTTTCTCATCGACAAGGAGAGTGGCGGCACCAGCACCGATTTTTCGTCCTGGCGGATTATCAACAACGTGATCGCCAACTATCGTCCCCGCAAAGACCTTCAGCTTTCGCTGCATTACGGCGCGAAGTATGTGCAGGAAACAATCTATGAAAACGACTACCGCGGGTATACCGATTTTCTTGGCGCGGAAGGGCGCTATGACATCAACAAAGACTGGGATATCGGCTTGCATGGCAGTATCTTCCACTCTTGGCATGCGGACCAGTTCGATCATTGTTCAGGGGCCTCCATCGGTTATAATGTAGTGAAGAATGCCTGGATAAGTGTGGGCTATAATCTTACCGGTTTCAATGACAGGGACTTCTCCCGAGCGAACTTTACATCCAAGGGACCGTTTGTCCGTTTCCGTTTCAAATTTGACCAGGATTCTGTTCGCGATGCGGCAAAATGGCTCAAGAATAACTGATGCCCCTACAGTTTCTCGGCGCTGAACGTATCCCCTTTGATCATCGCGCCTGATGGGAATCCTTATTTGCTCTCCGTGGTTAAACTTTCAGGGTTTACGAGAACCTCGATCCAGGCACCGGAGATCAGCTTGAGCGCCGCGGCCTGCACCTCCTCGGGCGTCAGGGCCGCCACCTTCGCGATGAACGCGGCGTCGAAATCTTCGGGGATGCCGTAAAACGCCAGGTCCATGCTGCGCATTATAATCCGTAAGGGGGTGTTGTACGGCACGGCATGACTGTTCATGACCGCCTGCTTGGCCCAGGCGACATCCTCGGGCGTCAAGCCGCGGCCTATGCTCGCCAGGACCGTATCCACAGCGGACTTGGCTTTGGCAAGCTCTTTGGGTTCGGTGATCACGATCAGGCCGAAGACCCCCCAGCCTGGTCGGGTCTGGTAGAAGCTGTCGGTGGAATAGGCCAGTCCTTGTTTAGTGCGAACCTCTTTGACGAGCAGCGAGCTGAAGCCGCCCGAGCCGATCAGATGGTCGGCCACCACGCAGGCGGCGTAGTCCGGTGCGGTCATGGTCGGGGCGCCGTGGGCCAGGAGGAGCACGCCCTGCCGTTCCTTGGCCGTGGCGGAGAACGTCCCGAACTCAGGATCGGGCGCCGGTCCGATGGGCTTGGGCGTCCACGTGGCCGTGAAGGCCTCCTGGAGCTGGTTGCTGCAGCCCTCCGGCAGGGCGCCGATGATGCCCAGCATGGGTTTGTGCATGAAGACCCGTTGGTGCAGGCTCTCCAGGTCCTCTCTGGTGATGGCCGGGATGCTCGCCTGCGTCGGTTTGTAGGCGCGCGGGTCCCCGCGATAATAGTGGCTGCGGTAGGTATCGAAGGCGATGGTGGTGGCTTCTTCTTCGTCGCGGCTCAAACTGTCGGAAAAGATCTTGCGTTCGATTTCGATGCGGCGCTCATCCAGGCGCGGGGTGGTCAGGATCTCCAGGAGCAGGGGGACGGCCTTCTCGACGACATCCGGCAGGCAGGTCAACCTCACCAAGGTATATTCCCGCTGCGGCGCAATCGAGATATCGATGGCGTACTTGCCCAGGATTTCTTCCACCTGCGCCGGGCTTAAGGTCTTGGAACCGCCCTTGAGCATGCCGGAGGCCAGGAGCTCCATGGCTCCTTCCTTGCCGCGCGGGTCCAGAATGGTGCCGCCGGGGAAGAGCATCAGAATATGGTTGAGTCCCGTGCCCGGCATAGTATAGGCCAAGCCCATCCTGGGCGCGATCGGGATAGTGGTGGTCACGGGCTGCTCAGCGATCGTGCGCGGGTCCGGGACAGTGGCGCAACCGGCCAGGAGAAACAGAAGTATGATAACGGCCTTATGGGCATGCATGGTTTATTCCTCCAGTGCGGCGATGATGGCGTTCTCGGGTGTAAGGTACGTGCGGGCGCACTCCCTGACCTGTTCCGGGGTGAGCTTTTCCATGACGTCGATGATTTTATAGATGTAGCCGTAGTCTCCGGCCAAGGACTCATACAGCGAAAGGATGTTTGCGGCTCCGGCATCGGTTTCCAGGTTCAAGAGCACCGATTTCTTGACCGTGCGCACCGCCTTGGCGAGCTCATCGGTGGAGATGCCGTCCCGACCGAGCTTCTCCATTTCCTTCCAGAGCACCTGTTCGAGTTCGGCATTGGTGCGGCCTTTAACGGGGCTGGCCGAGATCAGGAACAGGTTGTCGTAGCGGCTGCCGGGGTAGCCGTTATAGGCATCCACGCCAGAAGCCAGCCCCCTGTTCACGAGCGATTTTTCCAGGCGCGAGTCGTGCGCGCCGCCCAGGATCTCTTCGATGACATCGAAGCAGGCATTGACGTCGATCGGCCCCTTAAGCTTGTGAAAACCCATGAGCATGAAAGGTTCCTCTTTCGAGGACATGCGCAGGCGCACCTGTATCCTTGGGAGTGCTTCGCCTGCGGGCTGCCGTGGGGTGGCTGGCCCGCGCTTGAGCGTGCCGAAGTAATGGGTCAGGATGGATACGGCCTTGAGGGTGTCGAACCCGCCCACGATGGCCACGACCGTGTTCTGCGGTTGGTAAAAGGTCTGATAATAGTCTTTCAGGTCCGCGCTTGTCAGGCGTTCGACATCCTCTCTAAAGCCGATGACCGGCGTGTGATAGGGGGAGTGTGGGAAGGCATGCAGCATGAATTTTTCATAGAGCGTGCCTTTATCGTTGGAATCGACTCGCTGCGCGCGTTCCCTGAGCACCACCTCCCGCTCGGTATAGAACTCGCGGAAAACCGGATACCGCATGCGCTGGCTTTCCATGATGGCCCAGAACTCGAGACGGTCCCTGGGCAGGGTTACATGGTAGGAGGTCAGGTCGGGCGAAGTGCTGGCATTCAGCCCTACACCGCCGGCGCGGGCATAGATCCGGTCGAATTCTCCCGGGACCTGGTAAAGGGAAGCCTGCCGGGAAAGGCTCGCCAACTCGTCCTTCAGGGCTTCCTGCTCGGCGCCACGGGACGATTGCAGCTTGAGCGCCACCTGGTCCATCCTGTCCAGCAGCGGTTTCTCCCTCCCGTAGTCCCGTGTGCCGATGCTGCGCGTGCCCTTGAACATCATGTGCTCCAGCATGTGCGTCAGTCCGGTTTTGCCGCGGGGCTCATCCACGCTCCCGGTTTTCACGCGCACCTCGAACGAGATGGAGGTGCTCTCACGTGGAAGGAGGAGAAAGGTCATGCCGTTGGCGAGCACAAGACGCTCAACCGCGGGCGGTTCGAGAGCCGCCACCGGATAGGCCTGCAGGACGATCAGCAACAGGAAGATGGCGGTACAGCCATATGTTCTCATGCTTGCCATGGATATCGCTTCCCCCCTCGTTCCCGCTCGTGCTTGGCCGTCATGAAACTTCAGCGGCGCTGAAGGCGCGGGCCCTTTCGTGCCAGAGTATTATCACTTGCTTAGGATATGTCAACTGTACTATCAGGGGGAGTATCAAAATGAAGATGCGCACGCATAAGCTCCTCATCGCCGCCGCCGTGTTCTTAGGGCTCATCGGAGCAGGACTGGGAGTCTATCATGCCTACCTGCGACCGGAGGCCTTACGGGAAAGGGTGCAAGAGACCCTGGAGGCCAAACTCCACCGTACGGTGGTCATCAAGTCTTTCGAGTTTGATCTGCTCAATCGGCCGCGGGTGACGCTGGGTCAAGTCGACTTCACCAGCGACGGTGCCGTAAGAATTCAGGCCGATAGCCTGGTGGCGCGGTTTTCGCTCCGGTATCTTCTCCTCGGCCGATTTGAGATCAAGGATGTGTGGCTCAATCAGCCGCTGTTCACCATCGACATCGAGAAATTCTCGCAGCAGGGAAAGCTACCTGAAATGCCGACCATCCGGACCGAGGACGGGCGGGCTCGGGTGCTCTATAAAGGCAGGGTCCTGCAGGTTGACAATATCAACGCCAGGTTCGGTAATGACCGCATCAGCGTCAAGGGCGACATCCAGGGTGGCACAGTGGCCATGTGGGCCATGAAGTTCTCTCAATCCTGGCGGGGTGGCGCGATCGTTCACGGCATGCCGCTTGCGCAAATGCATGCCGGGCTTGAAGGGAGCGTGAACATGGCCCTGGAATTCAGGAGCGAAGAGGAAGGCTATGAGTTCACCCTGACCGGCGGCGCGCAAGGGCTTGGCCTTCCGTGGGGCGCCCATGTCCGCAAGGCCGGCTTCACTTTAAGCGCTCAAGGCAACAGCCAGACGCTGGATTTGAAGGAGATAAAGCTCGAGTCCGAGATCATGAACGTCAGCGGCACGGCGCGGCTCACCGGATTCAAGGCAGGGGCCGGAGCCTTGCTTGACCTATCGCTTCGTTCCAATGAATTCGGTTACGATGCGGTGGTGGACTTCCTACCAACGAGACACTTCCCGGGATGGCTGGGAGAATTGCTCACCAGACAGATCCGCGGTGGGCATTCTCGATTCAAGGTCTTCAACTACCGGGGAAGGGTGTCGGAAATGGGGCGCTGGGATACCTGCCTGACAAACCTGGAGGTCGTTCAGACCTTAAGCGGCCAAAGCTTTGCCGTCGCAGGCGGGGAGCGTGTGAGCGACGTGACCGGAATGGCGGTGCTCAGGCGCGGCACCATCGAACTGCAGGGACTTTCCGGACTGGTGAAAGGCGTGCGCATCAAGCGGGTCAATATCAAATTTCCGGATATACCCCGGCGGGGTTTCCGGATAGCGGTCATGGTGGATCTTGACATGCCGGCCTCCGATTTTCTTACGGCCTGGAGGGCCTGCGTAGCCCCGCCATCGGTGCGCGCCATCTTGGATCCGATCGACAAGGTAGAAGGCGGTTCGGTGCGGGGCGCCGTATCCGTCTTCTATGAAAATGTCGGCCACACGGCCGTGTTGCGCGGTGGGGCGACCCTCAAGGATGTCAGCCTGACCTGGGACAAGACCCCTATCCGACGTTTGAGCGGCACGGCCGATGCCCCGGATTATGATGCGCCTGTCGATCTCCAACTGGCATGCGATTGGGATGTCACGGCGGTGGAATTGTTGAAGGCCTCCCTCAGTGATCCGCTCGGCCGGCAGGAGTTCGACTTTGTGCTTCAGGCGCGGGGCCTGCCCGCCTGGGAGTCTTTCAGGCTCGATAAGGATGCCCCCTTCCTGCTGAGCGGGCAGGGTTCATGGCCGGATCTGCAAGGTGATCTGGAACTCAGATCGCGCGAGATGACCCTCTTCGACCAGCGATTATCATCGCAAGACGGGCTGATAACGGGTAAGGGCCGCCTCAAAGCACGGATTGCGCCGGTGTCTACACTGGAGATTCCCGATCTGGCCGTGAGTTTCGGCAAGGACACGCTGCATGCGAAGATCGGCGTCACGGGCGCAGCCATGGAGGTGGGGGTTGCCGGCACCGTACATCTGGCGAATCTGAAAACGGCCGGAAAAGACACGCTGGTGCCGGTATCAGGCGGCATTGACGTCCGACTGCGGATCGATAAGGACAAAGAGGTCCGCACGCGCGGATCGATCAGTCTCAAGCGGGCGAAATTCCTGTACAAGGATAAGCCCATGGTTTTTAGGGGGCGCTTGTCTTTCGACCATGATACGGTTACGATCCAGAATCTTAAGGCCAAACAGAACCTAACCACGGCCGACGTGAAAGGAACACTGCGATTAGGCAAGATACCGTTTTTGGATGCCGACATCGTGATTGACCAGCTGACGATCAGCGCCTCCAGCCAGGGCGATAGTGGCTGGCTGAAGCGATTTACATCCAGGTCCCGCCTGACACTGACCAATTTTACGTACTACGGCATCCCCCTTGCCAGGGGCACGGCTCAGGCTGAAGTCGGTCCCGGGGGCTTAAGCCTGCACGACATCGATTTTTCCGGTCAAGGAGGGGCCGTGAAGGGATCGACCCTTCTCAGCCCGGAAGGGCTCTTTTCCTACCAGCTGGATCTGGATGTCAAGGATACCCCCATGGCTGAATTCATCAAGGCGGCCTGGCCGGGGACACCACCCTGGATGGACGGCGCCATGGACCTTAAGGGCCGTATCTGGGGCGACGATAAGACCGCCAACGGTGATGTGGTCTTCAAGGCACGCCAGGGCAGGATCCAGCGCTACAATCTGCTTTCCAAGATATTCTCGGTTTTAAATCCCTACAAGATGATTAAAACCCGCGATATCGATCTGGTGCATACCGGCTTCGCCTATAACACGATCATGGCCACATTTACGATTCGTGATTCGGTGCTGAAGTTCGATGATTTTTATCTGGACAGCAATTCGCTGCAGATCTCGGCCATTGGAAAATACCTCTTGCGCACGCACTACCTCGACGCGGTGCTGGGCGTCGAGCCTTTGGAGACCTTCGATAAGACCATTAACCAGATCCCGATCGTGGGCTGGGTGCTCACGGGCGAAAAAGGATCATTTATCGTCATCAGCCTGCGGGTGAGCGGCCCTGTAGACGACGTCACGGTCAAGTACCTGCCGGCGGACACCATTGCCCGGCCGGTGGAGGAATCTCTGCTGCGCGTTTTAAAGTTGCCGCTGGATCTCGTCACCAAACCCGGCGAGGTCATCCTGCCCGGGGTTTTGAAGGAAAACGGACATGGGAAACCCTAAGGATTTTTGATACATACTTCACGCATCCCTCTTGACAAACAGCCGGCTCCCCCTATGATATGTTCATGGCCGAAAAGCCTTCTTATGAAGAACTTGAGCAGCGTATCTCCGATCTGGAGAAACTGCTGCATGCCTTCATCCTTTCGGAAAAGTCACTGCAGGAAAGCGAAAATCGTTACCGACGGATCACCGAGGCCGTCACGGACTATATTTTCACCGTGCGGGTCGAGGACGGACAGCCGCGCGATACCGTGCATGGCGCGGCTTGCGAGGCGGTAACTGGCTACACCGCGGAAGAGTTTCACAAGGATCCCTACCTGTGGATACGCATGGTTCCGGAAGATGACCGCAATATCATCAGGGACCAGATCGCCTGCATCCTCTCCAAGCAGAAACCCGATCCGATCGAACATCGCATTATGCGCAAAGATGCGGTCGTGCGCTGGGTGCGCAATACCGCCGTACCCAACTATGACCGGAACGGAGATCTGATCTCCTACGACGGCCTGATCCGCGATATCACTGATATCAAGGAGGCCGAGGTGAAACGCGAGGAACTGGTGCGGGAGCTCCAGAGGGCGCTCTCCAAGGTCAAGCAATTAAGCGGTCTTTTGCCGATATGCGCGGCCTGCAAGAAGATCCGCAATGACCAGGGTTACTGGCAGCAGATCGAGGCCTATATCCATGAACACTCCGACGCCGAGTTCTCGCACAGCATCTGCCCGGAATGCTTCAAGCAACTCTACCCGGAGCTTGACCGCTGAAGAATTGTAAGCCGTGAGGCCTGCCATTAGCGATAGGTGATGAGCTCCTTGGCATTCGGTCTGGGCTCCAGGTGTGAGAAGGCATTGAAGGCCTGGAGGGTCAGGCGTTCGTCGTTGTACATGAAACGTGTCACCGAGGAGTTGACGACCTGCCAGCAGAGAAGCATGGTTTCGGCGTCGGGTATGGAAAGGGCATACTGCACGGCCGCGCTGATCGTGCCGCCGGAAGCCACCACGAGGATACGCCGGTTGCGTCCATGCGCCTGCATGATATGCTGGAGGGCCGCGCTTACGCGTGTCTGCACCTGTGGCCAGGTCTCGAACTCCGTGGAGTCGTGGTCCACGGTGATCCAGCGCATCATTACCCGTTCGAAGATACGCTGGAAAGACTTGCGGTCCGTGTAGATGCGCTCGATATCGCCGGCCAGCGCCGGCTCTCCCGCCACGACATCATGGATCAAGGCCCTGACGATCCTTTCGGAATCATACTCATTAAAGCGGGGCTCTATTCTGTGCTCGGGCATGACGATACCCTGCTCGGCGTAAGTGTCGCATATTTCGCGGGTGGTAGCGCGCTGGCGGTCCATGTCACCGGAATAGAGCGCATCGAACCTCAGACCGCTCTCGATGAAGAATCCGGCCAGGATGCGCGCCTGCTCATGCCCGCGCGGCGAAAGCCGGTCATAGGTTTGTCCTCCGAAGGATGCCTGCCCGTGTCTGACCATGAAGATCGTGCTCACCGTTCACCTCTCGCTCTACACCATCCGATACATGACAGCGGTCTGTCAAGATAAAATAGAGCGAGCGCTCGATATTTTAAATTGCAATTTGGCGCTTTCCATGTCAAAATTCCAGATCATGAATCAACGTCAAAAGGCTCTGTCATGAAGATTCTGGTTTGCGTGAAGCAGGTACCGGATATTGATGCGCCCGTTGATATCGATGTCGGCGGACAATGGGTCGGTCCGGCGCCGACCTTCCGGATGAACCGCTTCGACGAATATGCCCTGGAAGAGGCGCTCCTGTTCAAGGAGACTTTTCACGATGTCGACATTGATGCCGTATCAGTCGGCCCGGCGCGGGTACAGACCGTCATCAGGCGCGCTATGGAACTGGGTGCCGATACGGGCGTGCACATTGAGATCAGCCAGGAAGGTTATGTGCCGCCCGAGGTTGTCGCCGCGCATATTCAGGAATATGCGCGCGATAAGGGCTATGATCTCATAGTCTGCGGGGCCATGTCCGAGGATGGCATGCACGCTCAGGTTGGCCCTCTCCTGGCGGAAATGCTGGGGCTTCCCAGTATCACCGCCGTCATCGCCGCACGTATGCAGGCGGATGGAAACAGACTTGACATTGAACAGGAAATCGAGGGCGGAATTAGGCGGCGCTTTGAGCTGTCGCTCCCGGCGGCCATAAGCGTTCAATCCGGCATCAACCACCCGCGTTATCCTACCCTGACCAATGTGCTGCGCGCCAAGCGTCAACCTATCGTGCATTTGGTGGCGCGTGAGATCAAGGTCAATAGTAGGTTTTGCTTTCGGGCAGCGCCAGTAGCCAAGCAGGGCGTCATGATTACGGGCACCCTGCGAGAACAGGCCGTGGAGGTGCTGCGCATCCTTCATGAGCATGCCATCCTGTAGCCGGCCATGGACACACGTATCGTCATCATAGCAGAAACGATCGGCGCAGTGGTGCTGCCCGTCAGCTATGAGCTCGTGACATTGGCAAGAGCCATCGACCCTACTCATATTGAGATGATCGTCCTGGGAACGGACAGCACGGCCGCTGCCCATGAAATAGCCGGCCGCACCGGAGTGCCGGTTACGGCCGTGGCAACCAGCACGGAGTATACGCCCGAGCTTTGGAAGGATATTCTGTCCCGGAACATCCCCGTATGCAATCCCGATTTGGTCGTTATCGCGCATACCGCCTGTGGTCAGGATTTCGCCCCAGGCCTAGCCGCGCGTCTCGGCGCGCCGTGCATAACCGCAGTCGAGTCATTTTTCCGCATTGATAATAACCTTACCTTCACGCGAGCCGTTTTAAACGGCAAGGTCCTGATGGATGTTTCTACCGATACTAGTAGACCCTGCGTGCTTACCATTCTGCCGGGAGCCTTCGAGGCCTATTCAGCAATACCACCTGCGCCCGGAGCAGTTGAGATCATTCAAAGCGAAGCTAAGCCGTGCAAGATCCTGCCGTACGGGATGTCACATCCTGAAGAGGAGGACGCGATTCCCCTGAGTGAGGCCGAAACCATCGTGTCCGCCGGTCGCGGCATCGGCAAGCCGGAGAATTTAGAACTGATCGAACGGCTGGCCGCGCGGTTCAAACGTTCGGCCGTAGGCGGTTCCAGACCGCTGTGCGACCTTGGCTGGCTGCCTTACCGCCAGCAGGTGGGCCTGACCGGCAAGACCGTTTCCCCCAAGCTCTATATCGCCTGCGGGATATCAGGATCGCCCCAGCATGTGGCCGGAATGAAGAATTCACAGCTCATCATCGCCGTCAATAAAGATCCGCATGCCGCTATCTTTCAGGTGGCGGACTTTTGTATCGTGGCCGATCTGGTGGAGTTCATTCCGGTCCTGCTGGAGGAGCAGGATAAGATATAGCTAGAGCAGGTACAATATGGATCAAAATAAAAGACGCCCCTGGATCATCCAGGGGCGTCTTTGTGTACAACCTTTAAAATCTGGTGGTTAATTCTTAGCTTCCACCGGGATGCGCATCTTGTAGAAGGAGCGCCATACGAAGTAGAGCGCGATCACGAAGAAGATGACGCCGACCGTGGTGGCAGCACCAAGCATGGCCGGGGTGATGGCGATCTCCATGGCCAGCAGGCCGAACAGGGTGGTGAACTTGATGATCGGGTTCAGGGCCACCGAGGAGGTGTCCTTGTATGGATCGCCGACCGTGTCGCCTACGACCGCCGCGGCATGCAGGGCCGTGCCCTTCTCTTTCAGGTCAACCTCGACCACCTTCTTGGCGTTGTCCCAGCAGCCGCCGGCATTGGCCATGAAGAAGGCCTGGAACAGACCGAACACGGCGATGGACAGAAGGTAGCTGACGAAGAAGGAGATGGATTCGTTGCCGGCCGTTGGCGCTGAGAAGAAGGCGAAGGCCAAAGCGAAGCAGAAGATGGCGATGAAGATGTTGATCATACCCTTCTGGGCATACTGGGTACAGATCTTCACGACCTCTTTCGAGCTCTCGGTCGAAGCCGACAGGCTGGCGTTTTCATCCAGCTTGATGTTGTTCTTGATGTACTGCACTGCCTGGTAGGCGCCAGTGGTAACGGCCTGGATTGAAGCGCCGGTGAACCAGTAGATAACCGCGCCGCCGCAGATCAAGCCGAGCAGGGTGTAGGGATTGAGGAGGTTCAGGATCATCTCCGGCTCAACGCCCAGCTTGTTCTTGATCAACAGGATCAGGGAGAAGATCATGGTGGTGGCTCCGACAACGGCCGTGCCGATCAGAACCGGTTTGGCGGTAGCTTTGAAGGTGTTGCCGGCGCTGTCGTTCTCTTCCAGGTACTGTTTGGCAACATCGAAGCGTGGTTTAAAACCGAAGTCCTTCTCGATCTCTTTCTCGACATTGGGGATGGACTCGATCAGCGAGAGTTCATACACGGACTGGGCGTTGTCGGTAACCGGGCCGTAGCTGTCGACCGCGATGGTGACCGGTCCCATGCCCAGCATGCCGAAGGCAACCAGACCGAAGGCAAATACCGACGGATAGATCATGAAATCGACCAGGCCCAAGGTGCTGGTTTTGTAGGCGATGAACATGAGCGCGAAGACCGAAATGCCCAGCCAGAAAGCGCTGAAATTGCCGGCCACCAGACCGGAAAGGATATCCAGGGATGCCCCGCCTTCACGCGCGGCGGTAACGACCTCTTCAGTGTGTTTGGACTTGGAGCTGGTGAACACCTTGACGAACTCGGGGATTACGGCCGCGGCGAGCGTGCCGCAACTGATGATGATCGAGAGCTTCCACCACAGGCCATTGGGCAGGCTGCCAAGCTGCCAGTTGCTGACCAGGAAGGTCACGGCAATGGATAAGAGCGAAGTGATCCAGACCAACGTGGTCAGAGGATGCTCGAAATCGATCTTTTCCTTGCCACCCTGCGTGGCGGCGGTGAGGGCACCATTAATCCAGTAGGAAACAATGGAGGTGACGATCATGAGGATACGCATGACGAAGATCCAGACCAGGAGCTCTGCCTGATACTGCGGGAGACAGGCCAGCACGATGAAGCTGATGATGGCAACACCGGTAACACCGTAGGTCTCGAAACCGTCGGCCGTGGGGCCCACGCTGTCGCCGGCATTGTCGCCGGTGCAGTCCGCGATGACGCCGGGGTTGCGCGGGTCGTCTTCCTTGATGGTGAAGACAATCTTCATGAGGTCGGAACCGATGTCAGCGATCTTGGTGAAGATACCGCCGCAGATACGCAGGGCCGAAGCACCCAATGATTCGCCGATGGCGAAACCGATAAAGGCGGCGCCAGCCACGTCACGCGGCAGGAACACGAAGATGAGGAGCATCATGATAAGCTCGACGCAGACCAGAAGCACGCCGATGGACATGCCGGCGGTCAAGGGGATGTCGAGAAGTCTGCTCGGTTTACCTTCCAGTGAGGAAAATGCCATGCGGCTGTTGGCCAACGTATTCATGCGGATACCGAACCAGGCCACGCCGTAGGATCCCAGGATGCCCACGATGGAGGCACCCAGGACAATGGCTACGTTGGCGACGGTCATCTCCTGCAACACGCCGAAATAATAAATAATACAAATGCCGATGATGATTTCCAGGCCCAACAGGAATTTGCCCTGCTGGATCAGGTAGGTTTTACAGGTCTGGAAGATGATCTCCGAGACATCCAGCATGCTCTTGTGGGCCGAGATCTTCTTGACCTTGGAATACATATACACGCCGAAAAGCATGCCCAGAATACAGATCAGGAATCCCCAATACAGCAAGCCGTTCTGAGCCGGAGTAAGATCCGGAATTTTCAAATCTGCTTCACTGGCCATTAACGGCGCAGAGAGCAGAACAAAGACCAGTGCCATCAAACCGGCACTTAAAACACCTCTCAACCTCTCTCTCATGATATATCTCCTTTTATTAATTAATCGCCAATTTATCGCCCAGCCGATACCTAAATAACCCATCATTAAATCATCTGCGGAGTATCATACCAGCTATGCAATGTCAAGGCGATCTGGGGCGAAATTGAAAGACCCTGATTTCGGAACGTTCACTGTGAAAATAAAAAGCAGCTAACAATATAAAAATAAATAAAAAAAAGAAACACATAATAATACGAGAAAAATAAAAAATGATTCATGATTCATATTTTCATAAAATGATAACGTAAGAACCGTTTTGAAAAAGCTGAGCGGTCAATTCGCGGCAGTGCCGGGGGGAGGTTTGAGATGTGTACGGCAGGTTAAATTGGGCGTTTGCCCTAAGACAGCGTCGCATGCGCTGTCTTAGGGTCATATGATTTCAAAAGCAACCGAGGTGTGCGAAGCCGGGGATCGAGAACGGGATATGCACGCCTTCGTGCACATACTTAGCGGCGAAATGCTCCAGGTTTCTTTCCCCCACAAGGCGTAAGGCGCTTTCCATCATGCCGACATGCGGCCGGATGAGCGGGTACCACACCTTGTTCTTGAAAAGATAAGCCAGCTTGAAATAGCGGTTGAAACGCTCGAACTCGGCCAGGGCCTTTTTCCGGTCCGTGACCGCCAGGGCGGCCACCTTTCCGGTGATGAGCGCGCCTAAGATTCCGAACCAACCGACCGGATCCATGGCCCCGCTGATGGTGCCGCAATAGATCAGGTTTTCGTGGAACAGGCGCGGATTTGCGGGGCTGGCTACCGGCACGGCGCCTGTGGCAGGCTGCCAGTTATCATGTTCGACCCCTTCATTGCGGCGCATGAAAGCGCAATATTTTGCCAGCGTGGCCTCGCTCACCGGGCGCTTGGAGAAGAGCAGGTTGAAGTAATAGTTGTTGGCCGAGCTCAGATACCCATACTCGGTGATGCCTTCATCCCACCAGATCCAGGAGTAATTGCTGAAGCCTATCTCGCCGCGGGATATATACCCATACCAGCGCACATACGGCACGCCCAGCATATCGTAGGCGCTGGGGGTAAGTCCACAGGCGATAACGGTGTTGGCGGGCAGCGAGGAGATCTGTTCCTTCTTGAGCGTGGAGCCGAATTCAAACTGAACCCCTTCCTTGCATGCTATGCCGTACAGCAGGGTGTCCAGACTGGTGGGGCGATTACCGCGTTCCACCGTGTAAAGACCGCTGTGCGGGGCATAGGCCTTGGTGTCATGGAAATAGAACGGGCAGGCGATGAGCGGATAAAAGACCGAAGAGACATCGATGCCGATATAGTCCGAGGTCTTCTTGACATCAATGGGCGTGGTATGCGTGGAGGGGTTGTACATGGGGTCGCCGCCATACTCCTTCTCCCTGTCACGCACAACGACCTTGTAACCATCACGGGCCAGATTGATGGCGCATACCAGGCCTGACATGCCCGCGCCGTAGATCAAAACTTCTTTTTTCTGCATGTTGTGTCCTCCTTGCCGGTTTATCGCAGGGCAGCTTTGGCCGCATCCAGGCCGCTCAAGGTTGCACCCTCAACCGACGGCATGTACATATATTCGCCGGCCAGATACAGTCCTTTTACGTCTTGATAATGGTTGCGCTTCATATTAAGCATGGCCTTGAGCAGACCGGGTCCGGCCGTGCACACGGCTTCGTCGAAGCGGCAGATCTCGGTGAAATAGGGCTCGTCCGGCATGGATGGTACCCAATGCTGCAGGTCTTTGATCAGGATTTTTTTCACTTCTTCATCGCCCTTGGCATTAAGCTCGAAGCCGTGCCGGCCGAACGTGAAGCAGCTCACCATTCCGCCGCCGGTGGGGGTGTAGTACGGCGACTTGATATAGGCGTCCGTGAAGCCGGCCATGGTTGAGCCGAACTTGCGCGGCAGGGCCACGGCATACCAGCTCTCGGGCAGCAGCCGGTTGTACAGGGCGAACATCACATGGCAGCAGGCCGAGTACCTGGCCATGGCCAAAGGGCCCTTGAGGGTATCGGGCAGATCAGGCATGAGCTTCAAAGCCGTGGGTGCGGTAACGGTGCAAATGACGCGGTCGGCCTCCATGAGCCCGTCCATGGTTTCAACGCCCTTGACTTTGCCGTTGTCTATCACGATGCGTTTGGCCGGGGTATTGAGCTTGATGCAATCGCCATATCTTTCGGCCATCCTGGCCGAGGCCGAGCCGATGCCGTGCTTCAGGGTCCACAAACCGTTGACGCAGTACCACAAAAGCGCAAGCCCATAGCCGGCGCCGATCTCCTCGGGCTCGCCCAGGGTCATGGTGGAGGCCACGGGCTGGAACACGTGTTCGAGCGCGTCGCGCCCGCATTGGCGCAGGGTGAAATCCGCCAGGCTCTCATCGTCCAGGTCCAGCATGCGCTCGAAATCGGTGAAGTGCAGATCCTTGTAGCGTTTCAGAATAGTCGGCAGCAGCGGAACCAGCTGCAGCAAGGCCTTGAACGGCACGCCGCGGAACTTGAGAAGCTCGGCGCGGGTGTTCCAGAGGTCCTTTGGATTGATGCTGGCCTGAGCGACGGTCAAGCGATGGTCCTTGGCGTTGGGGATCGCGGCCCGAAACGGCACGCTTACCAGGTCATCGATCAATCCCAATTCGGCGCAGAGTTGGAAATAGGTATAGTAATACTTGAAAAAGAACTGTGCCCCGCAATCGAAGATGTAACCGTTCTTCTGTCGGGAAAAGATACGCCCACCAGCCGATGATGTGGACTCAAGACAGGTAACATCCGCGCCCTTTTTCTTAAGGGCATGCACCGCGGCCAGACCAGATGTGCCTGCGCCAACAACGATAACCTTCATGGTTGCCTCCTTTTCAGCGCGCGCGAGTTGGCGCCGAAAGATGTAAGTTAGTACTCACACACTGTATCATGGGGGCGTTTATGGGTCAAGAAAAATGCATAAAAATATTTAATGCTAATGATAAGGTTTTTAAAACCACGCCCTCAAAAAAACGCTGTCAGTTGGTCCGAATTCTGCTCACGAACTGATCCAGCGAGGTCATGGCCAGATCCTCGGAGAGCTCCTGCTGAAAATCGAGCAGGGCGGCGAAGGATATGGCTGATCCGAGCCCGAAAAGTTCCCATGCGATGCGGCGGGGGTTGATATCGGAACGGATAGTGCCCTGGGAAATGCCTTTGGCGAGCAGCTGCTCAAGGAACACGAGCATCTCCATAAGCCGGTTCTGAAAGGTTCCGCGCAGATTCTCAGCCGGCGGGGCGCAGATGAATTCATAGATCACCTTGGCGTCTTCGGGATGGCTCATGATGTAGCGGTACAAGGCCAGGCTAATGGTTTGAATATAGTCGGGGACATTCTCCTCTTTGCTGATGAGCACGGCCAGGAAACGCGACGCCACCTGTTCGAATACCGACAGCAGGATTTCGCGTCGGTTTTTGAAGTGACGGTACAAGGCGGCCTCGGTCACGCCGACACGCGCGGCTATACGGGCCGTGGTGGTGCCGGACATACCGTACTCCAGGATGAGGGCAAAGGTTTCACTCACGATGTGTTCCTTGCGATCCGGCGATCTTTTTCCCTTGGCCATCCGTTTTCCTTCCATATATATCGGGCGGCCCGGCTGAGAATCCGTGCCGCCTTAACTGTTGCTTAGTACATTTAGTGTTCGCTTACAAGCCCATCCCCTCGTTTGTGGCGGATGACACTTATTGCTCCATCGGGGTCTTGGTCGTGACCCGCGTGGCGGCCGTATATTTCATATCCTTGGCCACGTCGCGGAGCTTGGCGATGGTAGTCGGGGCGAAGTCTTGAAGGATCATGTTCACTAGGAAGGCCGGCAGGTTTCCACCGGGATCACACTGGGCCGTATAATCCACCTCGGTCCGGCCTTGCTCAAGGGACTTCAAGGTGAATGCGGCATACCCCCTGCGCATGCGGAAAACTCCGGGGTGTTTGGCAAAGTCCGTGTCCAGCGTATGCAGCTCTGCCTTGAGTATGCCATTGGTCGGGTTATGCGAGAAGCGCACATACCAGATGGTATCACGGTCCTGAACCGGATAGGGCAGCTGCATGCGGTAATAGATCGGAAAGGCATCGGGCGTGGACTTGACTCCCGGGATGTCGATGCGATAAGCCTCGGCGCAGCGGTATCCGAAACGCTTCTCGGCCGGAATATCGCGCAGCACGGCTTCGAGCACGGGCAGCGGCGCTGACACCACGCCCACGGCGCGCACCTCATCGAGGGGAAAACCCGAAGGACGGGTGTACCCCTGGATGCCATCCGAGCGTGATATGACCTTCCACTCCTGGGCAAGCGCCATGTCCGGCGAACAGATCGCCAAAGACGAGACCAGCATTAACAGTATGGTGTGGGTGCGCATGATCGGTCCGGGTCGGATTTATGAATGGCTTCGCCTAAGGTATGACAGCAGAATCCGGTTCAAGGCCTCCGGGGCATCCAATGGGATCCAATGACCCGCGTCCACGATGCGCTGGTATTGCCAAGGACCGTCGCAATAGCGGGCGCTGTTCAGCATCTGCTGTTCCGTCAAGAAACTGTCGCCGTTGCTCCAGATGCCAAGGCAGGGTACTGTCACTCGCGGCACATCTGCGGTTAACATCGTAACGGCATTGGCCCGATACCAGTTTATTCCGGCCGTCAAACGCCCGGGACGCGACAGCGTCTCGATCCAATGATCGATCTCGGTGTGATCATTCGTTATCTTGCGCAGGAAGCGCCAGTTCGAGGCCTTGATAATCGCCTCGGATATGCCGGGCAGGAGAAACAAAGCCGCGTACCAGGCGCGCAGCATCTGCGCCGGACCGGCCTTGCGGTAGGCCAGCGTGTGGCCGACCGAAAGCGCCACATAGCTCTCCACGAGCTGGGGATATCGGCTGGCAAGGAACCAGCCGATATTGGCGCCCCAATCATGCGCGACCACGCTCGCCTTGGGGATATTCAAGGAGGACATGAGCTCCAGAATATCGCCGATAATGGCATTGATCGTATAGTGCCTTTTCCCGACGGGGGCCTCGGAATCACCGCACCCCCTCAGGTCAGGGGCGATAACCCTGAACCCGCCCTGTACAAGGGCCGGGATTTGCTTGCGCCAGACATACGCCGAATCCGGAAAGCCGTGCAGCAGGATCACATCGGGTCCGCTGCCCTCGATAATCACGTTAAGCTGGATATCGTTGACCGTGATCTGACGTCCTTGCGCGCTCATGGTTAATTTCTCCCTGAGTCCCTTACGTGTTTTTAATCGTGATACGGCGTAGAGGTGACGATGACCCTGGCGTTGCGGTAGGCTTCTTCCTTGGCCAGTTTGCGGATATTCTTAAGCGTGGTGACGCCCACATTCTTCATGAGCATATTGACCACGGCGCTGGGGAGGTTGCCGGCCGGGTCCGCCAATACCCGATAGCCCAGCTTGGTGGCGTTGTTCCCCACCGGAACCAGATTCCAGGTAACATCTCCTATGGGCATGCGGAAACTGTTCTTTTTGGGAGGGGTAAAGGGAACGTTCACGGTATTACATTGGACATACAGCGCCCCGGGGATGGATTTATCGAGCATCCAGTCGATGCGGCCCAGTCCGTAGCGATCCTCAAACGGCCAGGGCAGGCCCTGGCAGAAATAGACATGATAACTGTCCTTGGTGTTCTTCAACCCAGTGAGCTCAAGGCTGTAAGCATCCGTGCACATGAACATGTATTTCGTCATGGACGGTGTATCCCTCAGGATGGCCTCGACCACCGCTACCGGGGCATTGATGATGCCTTCAGCCCTGACTTCATCCACGCTACTCAAGGAATTGGTGCGCGACCAGCCGATGATGCCTTCGGATTCCCGGACCTTTTTCCATTCCCCGACCTGGTTGGCTGCCAGAGCGCTTACCGTGGTCATCATGATAATCATGACGATGAAACCGATCTTTTTCATAATCCTCGCTCCCTTCTGCTTGGTTCAGTCATACAACCGCGGCGGCGGTATGACATGCGTTTAAATGTGTATGTTACCGTATTGCGGCCTTGGCGGCAAGCCTGCCGACGACGCGCACAATTCCTAAGACAGCCGCGGCGGCGCCGGCATACATGGCGGGCCTGATGAAGGGCACGAGGGCCTTGGGCGGCTTGAATTCGGTGTTGAGGGCCACGGTTTTCTTGAGCTTGTCCTGGAGGATGAGCTCGGAGCAGTGGTTGGCGGTCCAGATAGCCGCTTCCATGCCGCCTGAGCTGACGGGGGTCTTGGTGTAATCGCCCGTGAGGTAGAAGTTCGCGAAGGGCGAACGCTGGTAGGGACGATGGGCCTCCATGCCGGGGAACGGACGGTAGACGCCCT
>Ga0209269_1000102_pt1 | contig 141562 bp, 139 predicted proteins | sample MTBAKMMethaMetaG_FD_187455 | JGI IMG/M metagenome (GOLD analysis project Ga0209269, IMG submission 187455) | Enrichment culture microbial communities from Arthur Kill intertidal strait, New Jersey, USA, that are MTBE-degrading - MTBE-AKM (Arthur... | ecosystem: Environmental > Aquatic > Marine...
GCCGTTGCCGGTCTCGGTGATGTTGAAGCCCGGAATGTTCAGCGAGGAATCTTCCGTCTGGTCGCCGTGCGGCGGGGTCACCGTCACCGCAGCGGTGCCGAAGATCTCGCCGACCGCGGCGCTGACCGTGGTGGTGCCGACCTTGCGGGCGGCGAAGGTGCCGGTGGCGTTCACCGTGCCGACGGTGTCGTCGGAACTGGTCCAGGTGAACGAGACGCCGGGGACGGTGTTGTTATCGGCGTCGTAGGCGGTGGCGACGAACGCTTGCGTCTCGCCGTGGGTCAGCGTCGCCGAGGCGGGCTCGACCGTGATCGAGGAGACGTCGGCCGTGACCGGGCTGCTGCCGCTGACGGTGATGTAATCGGCCTTCACTTCAGAGTCGCTGCCTTCGGCGTTGGTGGCCGTGAGGTTCACGGTGTAATTACCGGCGGCGGTGTAGACGTGGGTCGGATTCTGCTCGGTGCTGTCGACGACGCCATCGCTCTCAAAGTCCCAGACCCACGAGGTCGGGCTGCCGGTAGACACATCGGTGAAAGCGACCGCGAGGGGAGCGTCACCGGAGAGTGGAGTTGCCGTGAAGTCTGCAACCGACGCTGCCGGCAACTGTTCGGAGATGACGATGTAGTCCATCTCTACAGTTGTGCTCTGGCCGGCGGCGTTGTAGACCGTGAGGTTGACCGTGTAGTTGCCGGGGGCCGCGTAGGTGTGCGTCGGGTTCTCGAGGATGCTGTCGACGATGTCATCGTTCTCGAAGTCCCAGATCCATGCCGTCGGTGCATTGGCCGACTGATCGGTGAAGTTGACGGTGAGGCCAGGCTGTCCGGAGCGGATATCCGCCGTCAGGGCTGCGACAGGGGCCGGCGAACCGGAGAGGTCCCGCAGCGCGAGGCCAAACGAAGAGCCTCCGACGATGTCCTTGAAGTCATGTCCGGAGACGTTCGTGGACTGGACATTGGAGTTGTAGCCCCACGCATACAGAGATCCGTCCGACCGAAGCGCGAGGCTGTACTGGAACCCGGCGTAGATCGCCTTGAAGGTTCCCGGGGGCGTATCGCACTCCCCGCCTCTGTTCCAGCCCCAGCCGACAATCGTCCCGTTCTCCCTTAGAGCAAGGCTGTGATGGTAGCCCGCCGAGATCGCGACGAAGTCGTTGCCGGCCGAGACGTCACACTCCCCATAGGTATTCTCGCCCCAGGCTACGATAGAGCCATTGGATCGTAATGCAACACCGTGGGTTTGATCGGCATCTATCGCGATGAAGTCGCTGCCGGCCGGGACATCCATCTCTCCATAGTTGTTGAAGTATTCCCGGTTTCCCCATGAAACGAGGGACCCGTCCGACTTCAGGGCTATGCCGTGTCCGCGTCCCACCGCGATGGCGGTGTAGTCGTTTCCGGCGGGAATCTGACCAGGTTCAGCCCCCCAGGTCACGATAGAGCCGTCCGATTTCAGTCCCGCGACCATTTCAATACATGAGGCGACGGCGGTGAAATTACCTGACGGGACGGCCAGTTCACCCGACTGGTTGAAGCCCCAGGCAGCCACCGAGCCGTTGGACCGGGTCGCGAAGCCGGTGCCCGTACCGGCTGCAATACTCGTGAAGTCTGTACCAAGCGGGGTGTCAATCTGGCCGTAGGAATTCGAACCCCATGCCTTGAGGGACTGCTTGCCAAGCACGGCGATATACTCGCTCTTCAGTTTGCTGTCCGTGCCTGCGATGCCGCTGACCGTGAGGTTCACGCTCTGATTGCCGACCGTCGCGTACGTGAAGGAGGGATTCTGATCGATGGAATCGACGATGCCGTCATTATCGAAGTCCCAGGCCCATCTGGTGATTCCGGCGCCAATTGAGGCATCGGTGAACTGCACGGTGAACGGAACTTCGCCGATGAGCGGCGACGCGGTGAAATTCGCCTGGATCTCAGGGATCTGGACTGTGACCGCCGCCGTTCCACTGGCACCGCCGTTCGCGGCGGTAACGTCCGTCGTGCCCGGCGCAAGGGCAGTGAAGAAGCCAGTGGCGTTGACGGTACCGACCGTCTCGTTGCTGCTCGTCCAGGTATAGGTGACATCCGAAGCGGGGTAGCCGTCGGATTCGTACGCCGTCGCGTCGAACTGCAGGGTGTCGGTCACATCCAGGGTGACCGATGCCGGAGCGACCACAATCGACGCGACTGTGTGCCGGGCGCCAAAGTAGTAGGGAGCCCGATCCATGAGCGGGTAGTTGTCGGTCTGGCCGGTCGCCCCCAGGCTAAACGCAACATCCCCGGTTCCGTCACCATTCTCGTCGACAGAGGAGTAACTGCTCCAGTAGTTACCGAGCAGTCCGCTGTGGGATGCCCCGTTGTAGGTGTAGTCGACTGCCTCCGGTGTGTTCCACGTTACTGCCTGCGAAGTACCTCCGGAGGCTCTTACGTTGAGAGTGTTTCCGTAAAACGTGTTGAGGTACACGTGGTTCCCGGAGCCCGAAGACCTGAGCCCGATCCCCACGGTATTGCCTATGAAGTTGTTCCACGCGACGGTGACGTTGTTGCAGCTGTTCAGCCGGAGCGGAGTCTGGGTGCCCGACGGCAGTTGTCCGTTGTAGGCGAACGTGTTGTTCGTGATCAGGCAGTTGCTGCCGGACACGTCGATAGGCTGGTTGATGGTGTTGTTTCTGACGGTGTTCTGCTCAAAGATCATGCCCGCTCCTGAGACGACGGCGCTGCCTGTCATCCCCTGGAAGGTGCAGTTCCGGATCGTGCCGTTCACGCTGCCGAAGGTGATCATCCCTCCGGAAAACGTCATGCCTTCGACAACGGTTCCGGCCCCAGAGATGGTTGCCGAGGACGGGCTTACGGTCACGACATCGGCACCCTCACCGAGGATGGTGAGAGCTTTCGACGTGCTCCCCGTAAGTGTGTAACTTCCGTTGTACACATAGATGGTCTCACCGTCCTGGAGTTCCGGGTTTGCGAGGGCATCACCGAGAGCGGTGAAGTCGCATCCGTTTGAACCGACGGTCCAGATCCGGGAACCCGACGGACCGCTCGGTTCGGTCACGGTGATGTAGTCGGTTCGGACGAGGCAGTTACTGCCGTTGCTGTCCGTCACAGTGAGGCTAACGGAGTACATTCCTGCAATCGCGTATGTGTGGGTCGCGTTCTGCTCAGTCGAGGTGCCGCCGTCACCGAAGTCCCAGTGCCAGGAAACTGGAGTCACCACCGATGTGCCCGTGAATTCCACGGGGAACGGTGCAGTTCCATTCGTCTGGTTTGCAGTGAGGTTCAGGGTTCCCTCGAATGCGTATAAGTACTTGTCGCGACTGCCGACATAGACCGTGCCGTCGGCACCAATTGAGGGCGAACCGCGAATATCATTTCCCGTAGAATAACTCCACTTCAGGCTCCCATCGGAGTTAATAGCGTAGATAGCGTCATCATCGCTGCCGATATAAATCGTGCCGTCAGCGCCAATCGCAGGTGCACCACGGAGGTTACCTCCCGTAGAATAACTCCATTTCAGGGTACCGTCTGGATTTAGTGCATAGAGACGTCCATCACGATCCCCGGTATAGATACTTCCGTCAGTGCCGATGGCAACAGAACCCTGTAACTTACCTTGCGCGGCATACGTCCACTTCACGGTCCCGTCAGTATTGAATGCGTAGACTTTGGAATCATCGCTGCCGATATAGAGGGTTCCGTCAGCACCCATCGCAGGTGCACCACGGATGGCACCTCCTGTGGTATAACTCCACTTCAGGCTTCCATCTGGATTGAAAGCATAGACTGTGCCACCATTATCTCCGATATAGACAGTACCGTCTGATCCAAGTACCGGGCAACACTGGAAGAACCGTTCTGTGGTGTAGTTCCACCTCAGGCTTCCGTCAGGATTGAGGGCATAGAACTCGTACCACCCTCCGACATAAATCGTGCCGTCAGCGCCAATCGCGGGTGAACCACCGATTCTTCCCACTGTGGTGTACGTCCATTTCAGTGTTCCATCAGAATTTACTGCATAGAGATTAGCATCGCGGCTCCCGAAGTAGATGGTCCCGTCAGCTCCAACCGCCGCAGACCCTTCACATATCCCTGATCCTGGAGAGATTTGCCATTTTAGGGTTCCATTGGGATAAACCGCATGGAGCGTACTATCCTCTGATGCGATATAGATGGTTCCGTCGGATCCTGATACCGGGGAAGTGGATGTGAAAGCACCGCCATTCGTGTAGTACTGCCATTTCGTGGTATTGCTCTGTGAACCTGTGGAGGGGGATTGCCCGGTGTTCGCGGCATCATAACCAAACTTCGGCCATGCCGAGTCGGCAAGCAGAGACCCTTCGGCCGAGGCGACCGAAATGTAATTCACCTTTACAAGGGAGTCACTTTCGTCTTCACTCGTAGTAACGGTCAGGTTCACCGAATACACGCCGGCATTGATGTAGGTGTGCGTGGGGTTCTGGTCGGTACTGTCGATCATGCCGTCATTGTCAAAGTCCCATGCCCATTGGACCGGTGTCCCTCCGGTTGAGACGTCGGTGAACTGGACGATAAGCGGGGCAACACCATACAGGGGGTTTGCGGAGAAATTTGCATCAGGTAAGTCTTCGGTTATCACGGTATACCCGCTTGATCTGACATGGTTGGTCCATGCAATCCTCATTCCCCCGCTGTTAGCATTCTGGCAATAGGCGTAGACGTTGAATGCCGCAAATGTGTTCAGGTTCTCGAAGGTGTAGTTGACGCGTACCGCACCCCTATTCTCCAGGGATTCACCGCGACCGAGAACCCCGGCGTTCAGGTCGATGAACATCATCTGGAAGGTGTTCGTCGTTTCGCTCATGTTCTGGCCGTAATATATCGGGAAGTCAAGACCGTTTCCGCTCGGTTTCCAGATGTGCGGACCGTAGATGAAATCGTCAATAGTGAAGGTTTCATTCAGCGAAACGGGTTGATACACCACAGAAGAAAGATCGGGTGCCGAGTTGCTGTCGGGATTCGGGGTCCAGGTGTAGCCGTCGGCCGTGATGTGCAGCCTGAAGTCTTCGGGGATCGTGCCGTTTACCGCCACCATCAGGATGACCTCGTCTTCATACCCTTTGCCGCCCGAGTCGGTTGCATAGAACGTGCCGCTCTTGTTTTCGGAGACCGTCACCTGGCCGCTGCTTTCCGACGGATCGGTAGAGATGTGCAGCGCATTCAGGCCGCGGTCAACCCCTGCAAAGAGGATATGATAGGTATTGTTCCCGATGTCGTTGTACTTCACGCCAGCGTCGTTGGCAACGGTGACAAAGATATCGTTGTAGTCGGGAAGAGGTTCGGCCGCCTCGGTGGTGGCGATGTAGCTGTCCCTGACCATGGTATCGACGCCGTCATCATTGGTTACCGTGAGCGTGACGGTGTATACGCCGATTTCGGAGTATGTATGAATCGGGTTCTGTTCCGTGGAGTTCATACCATCGCCGAACTCCCACAACCATTCTTTGGGCGTGGATGTTGATTCGTCATGGAATAGGACGGCAAGCGGATACTTGCCTGCGGTTTTGTTGGCCGAGAAATCCGCCGTCGGCGGGTGGAGATCGCTGACCGAGATCAGATCTGTTTTGGTCGTAGTATTGCTTCCATTGTCGTTTGTTACCGTCACAGAAACTGTAAAGGTGCCGCCGTCTGGATATGCATGAACCGGGTTCTGTTCGGTTGAATTCGTACCGTCGCCAAACTCCCAGAACCACGCCGTGATGTTATACCCGGTTGAGGTATCCGTGAAAGCCACGTACAGCGGAGTGCTTCCGGACGTTGTATTCGTCGTGAAAGATGCGACAGGCGGGTCCTGCAGACTGACGACGATATAATCTGTCTTCAGGGTGGTGTTCGAACCCCCGTAATTCGTGGTTGTCAGCTCGACGTCGTAGATTCCGTGAACAGTATAGGTGTGGACAGGATTTTGTTCGGTGGAATTCGTGCCGTCGCCAAACTCCCAGAACCATGAGATGAACGGCGCACCGGTTGATTCGTCGGTGAACGTGACGGAGAGGGGTGCCTGACCCGAGGTGGTGCTGGCGTTAAACGCTGCAACGGGCAACGATTGCGCAGTTACCTGAATATAATCTGCTTTTGTGGTGCTGTTCGAACCGCCGTAATTCGTCACCGTCAGTCCGACGGAATACGCTCCCTGTGCAGCATAGGTATGGACAGGGTTCTGCTCGGTAGAATTCGTGCCGTCGCCGAAGTCCCAGAACCAGGAGTTCACCGAACCGGATGAGAGGTCTGTAAATGCCACTTCAAGCGGCACTATCCCCGATGTTACACTGCTGTTGAAGTCTGGGACGGGCACGGGCTGGGCCTCTGAGGTGATGTAATCGTTCTTCTCCAGTGTGTCGGTGCCCGCCGGATTGCCAACAGAGAGACTGACAGAGAAGGTGCCGGAGGTCAGGTATGTATACTGAGGATTCTGTTCGGTTGAGGTGTTTCCGTCACCGAAATCCCAGAGCCAGGTGGTTGGAGTGTTCACGGAGGTATCGGTGAAGTTGACCGTCATCGGAACCTGCCCGGCGGTCAGATCCGCATCAAATCCGGCGACAGGTTGATTCCAGACGGTGATATATCCGGGTTTTTCCGCGGTGTAGCTGGTACTGGTGGTATCCGTGACGGTCAGGCTCACCGTGTACGATTCGGTGCTGCCGGTGCTGTAGGTATGGGACGGATTCTGTTCTGTCGATGTTGTACCGTCACCGAAGTCCCATGACCACGATGTGATGTCTCTTGTTGAGGTGCCGGTGAACTGAACGTTCAGCGTGCCAATTCCCTCGGTGACGTCGGTTGTGAAATCAACGACGTTCTCAAAGGCATACAAGTAACCATCTCCGGCACCGTAATACAGCGTGCCGTCAGAACCGATCGAGGGGAAGCCCTTTGCCTCATTTTCAAACGTATACCACCATTTTATGCTCCCGTCAGGGTTTACCGCATACAATGCACCAGAATATCGTATCGCACTAACAGAGCCTCCAATGTAGATAGTGCCATCAGCACCGACGGCTGGTGTACCAATAATATCGTTATCCACTACACCATCTCTTTCTAATGTACAGGTCCACTCCAGAGTACCATCGGGGGCAATCGCATGAAGCAGTCCTATTTCACTCGAATAAGTCCGAAGAGTGGATGCAACATAGATGGTATCGTCCGGCCCGATGACCGGGGAACTGTAATAGATTGAGAGCCCCGCATTGTATTTCCACTTCAGACTGCCGTCGGGATTTATCGCATACAGTATTTTCCCTTCGCCACCGGAAGTTACCAGCGTTCCAAAGTAAATAGTCCCGTCGGAACCGATGGCAGGAGAATTATAAACATCACCCGCAGTAGCATAAACCCATTTCAACGAACCGTCGGGATTCAGTGCGTATAGTCCTTTATACCTGGCCCCGATGTAAATGGTACCATCAGAACCGATGGCGGGAGAGGACTCGATTTTTGATTTAGTATTATAGCTCCATTTCAGCGAGCCGTCGGGATTGAGCGCATACACATAGTAATCCTGCGACCCGAAGTAGATCGTCCCGTCAGAACCGATTGAAGGAGAAGAGAGTATATCCCTCCCGGTGGTATACCGCCATTTTTCAGTTCCGTCCGGATTTATTGCATATAAGTTGTCGTCGGCACTCCCAATATACACCGTCCCGTCGGAACAGACGGCGGCGATGCCACAAATAGCATCACCGGTCGGAAAAGTCCACATTATCGTTCCATTGGGATATACAGCGTACAGATTGCCATCGCGTGTTCCAAGGTAGATGGTTCCGTCCGGCCCGATGGCAGGTCCGGCATGGTTTATGGTGGCGCCCCAAACACTATCCTGGAAGGTGGTGCTCACAAGCTGGGTGATCCACTTGGTGGTATTCGTCTGCGGCCCATTGTACGGCGACTGCCCCGAGTTTGCAGAATCGTGACCACGTTCCGGCCACGCCGTCTGTGCAAGAAGCGATCCCTCATTGGAAAGGATGACCGAGATATAATCTGTCCGTACCTGGGAATCACTTTTGCCCACGGTGTTTGTGACCGTTAGATTCACTGAATACGTCCCGGCTGCGGTGTAGGTGTGGACAGGGTTCTGTTCGGTGGAGTCGATGACACCGTCGTCCTCGAAGTCCCAGGCCCACGACGTGACTGTGCCCGTGGAGGCATCGGTGAACTCAACGGCCAGGGGTGCAACCCCTTCTGTAACATTTGCCGTGAAGTCCGCGATCGGGGCCTCCGGGAGCGGCTGGCCTATGACGGCGTATCCAGACGAGCCGGTGGCGCTCACGCTGTTGGTCCAGCGGACGCCCTGCCCCTGGTTCGAGGAGACCGCATAGGCATAGGCGTCGAAGGCTGCGAAGGTTTCCAGGTTCTCGAAGGAATACTCCACCCTGATCGCGCCGTTGTCGTTGATCGACTGGCCCGAGAAGTCGGCCTGAGAGAGGGTGCCTGCACCGAGAATTCCCGCGTTCAGGTCGATGAACATGATCGAGAAGTTGTTCCCGGTGTCCGCCATGTCCTGCCCGTCGAAGATCGGGTAATCGGTCGCCGGACAGGGCCTCCAGATCTGCGGACCGTACAGGAAGTCATCCTTCGTGAACGTCTCGTCCAGTGCGTCGGGCACATAGGTGACGTTCGAGAATGCCGGATAGGTGCCCGTGAGTACTGGTGTCCACTGATAGCCGCTCGCCGTGATGTGGACCTGGAAGTCGTCGGGAATAGTGCCGTTCACCGCCAGCATCAGGATGCCGTCGTCGTCCCAGCCGCGGCCGCCGGTGTCAGTGAGATAAAAAACACCCGACTGGTCGGTGCTGAACGTGACCTGACCACTGGAGGTCGAAGCGTCGGTCGTAATATGAAATGCGTTCAGGCCCTGACTGGCACTCTGGGTGGGGCTGAAGAAATGATAGGTGTTATTGCCGTAGTCATTGAACCGGGCGGTTTCATTGTTCGAGATACGCAGCAGCGTATCCTTGTTCGACGGCATCACCGTGGTACCGGTTTCAGCTGCCGCCGGGGCGATACTAAAGAGAAGAAGCAGGAGGAGCGTGGCGGAAAGCCACCGCAGCTGTCTCCTGTCAGGTCCGGAATGATCTTGCATCATATATGACTCCAACCCAGTTCAGGCAGGAAAGAAGAGGCGACAGATACCCGAAAGTAAATGTATTCTTTTTAATTGCCCGAAATGGTTAACAGGGTACTATCGGGCGAGAACTGTATATAGACATTATTATTTCCCGCGATGTATAACAGAAGTCATTAACTCCATGCGCACCGGCGCAAAGATGGGTTCAGAAAAACCGACAAAAAATGAGAGAATCTGGTTTTAAACCTCAGAGGCTCACGGTATAACCGGAACTGCCCGCATCCACGACCCTGTTGGTCCAGGAGATCCCCTGACCCTGGTTTGACCAGTTGCACCAGGCATAGGCATTGAAGGCGCAGAAGCCGTCGAAGTTGTTGAGAGTGTAGTTGACCCTCGCCATGCCGCCGCTACTGAGGGAGCTGTTGACCCCGAGCGCGCCGACGTTGAGGTCGATGAACATGATGGCGCATTCGTTTGCATCGTCATACACGTCCTCACCATAGAAGATCGGGTAGTCGGACACACTCGAGGGCTTCCAGGTGTTCAGACCATAGATCAGGTCAGACCTGTTGAAGGACTCATCCAGCGCCGAGGAATTAAATTGGTAACTGTTCGGCAGAGGTAGGGCAGCGTTGTAAGTAAATGGCCACTGGTAACCGCTGGACTCGATTTCGAGGCTGAAGTCTTCGGAGAGGGTGGTGTTGGTCGTGGCGAACATTAGGACGATGTCGTCGTCAAAGCCGCGGCCGCCGGTGTCCGAGACGTAGAAGTATCCCGAACTGGCGTTCGTGTCGTATACATCACCATACGGAAGAGTGGTAAGGTTTGTGATGTGGAGGGCGTTGAGGCCGCCGCCTCCAAACTTCATGTAATACGTGTTGTCTGGTCCACCGTACGTGGCGCCGTCCAGATCAAATCTCACCCCGGCATCGTTTGAAACATTGACGAAGATACCTTTGTTAGTTCCCAAATCAATAAACGCAGCCGCCGGGGCAACCGCGATCGCAACCATCATCAGGGCCACGGCAACGATGGCCAGCCTTCTGATAACATTATTTTTTTTCATTGCTTCACCTTTCTGCTCTTTTCCCCGACCGGGTCACCCCCGGTATACTAAAGTTGATTAACAGAGCAAATTAATCAACTGATGTACCATGAATTACATACAATATAAAAAGATATCGATATTGGATTATAGAGATCGCGACATTAGAATAAAATATAAAGATCAGAAAGCCCCAGTCTGGCCAAAAATCAATACGGCCGCAGAATAATAGAGCAGAATCTTTGAAAACCGGTTCGACTGCACGCCTGATGCAGGCTCAGGCGAAAAATCGCCGCATTTCCAGATTCCAGGCGCACATCCCATCCAAACACACCATTGCCCGCCGGCGCGGGGGACATCCCTTCGCGATCCGACCTGTAACAACCGCACATGACCTCCGGCACCAGAAAAAAAAGCCTGGAGCAGCGGCAGAAGCAAGAGCCTCCAGGCCCGCCATCCCGGAAGGGCGCAAGCTGAGGCGATCCTATCACCGGATAGGAGAGACGCGATTCCATCGCCCGGCAGAGACGAAAAAATCCATGCAACGAACAGGAGAGAGGAGGGGACGGGGACCCCGGAAAGCAGAACGTTAAAGGGTGAGAGCGGGTGCCGGCCGGAGAGTGGCGTGCAGTGCGGAAGGTGCCATGGTATCAGGACATCGCCTGATTTCGACCTGATACTCTCCGGCCCGAGTATGTGGAGTGTACTGCTTATGATCCCCGTATGGCGATTCCGAGTGTTCCTCGATGGTGTGGTCAGCCAGCGGTTCAGTTTTGTTGATTAACATTTTGAGTTAATCAAACAAAAATATTTGATAACTCCTGAAACCTTATACCTTTCGCTTTGACTCTCAGGGCGTACCGACCGGGATGCCATCACGGGGCAGCGGAATAGATGCCTGAAAAATACGGGGGGAGTGGGCAATTCCCCGGTCAACAGGATTACATGAACATGTACGGGGAAATCAACAGGGTAATAACGGTCGTTCGCCATACTTCATGTAATATGGCTGTGATCCCGTGGAGATAACAGGTTCGAAGACGGACGACCTCGCCGGGGAGGTGGAGGCGTGCAGAAGGATGCTTCTCCCGGTAAAAGAGGAGATGCAGAAGGTGATCGTCGGGCAGGAGGAGACGATCGACGGCCTGCTCACCGCCCTGGTCGCAGGGGGAAACGTCCTTCTCGAAGGCGTGCCCGGACTCGCGAAGACCCTCATCGTGCGGTCCCTCGCCTCCTGTATCGACTGCTCCTGCGCCCGCATCCAGTTCACCCCGGACCTCCTCCCCTCGGACATCACGGGCACGACGGTGTACAACCAGAAGGACGGGTCGTTTTCACTCGTGAAAGGCCCGGTCTTCCATAACATCATACTCGCAGACGAGATAAACCGGGCGCCGCCGAAGGTCCAGTCCGCCCTCCTCGAAGCGATGCAGGAGCGGCAGGTGACGATCCAGGGCGAGACCCTCGCGCTCCCCGACCCCTTCTTCGTCCTCGCCACCCAGAACCCCCTCGAATCCGAGGGGACATATCCCCTTCCCGAGGCGCAGACCGACCGCTTCCTCTTCAAACTCCTCATCGGCTACCCGACCGTCGCCGACGAGGTCGAGATCCTGGACCGGTACACCTCCGGGACCGGCATCGCCCCGGCGTGCGTTCTCTCCGTTCAGGATCTTCTCAGGGTGCGGGCGGCGGCGCGGGCCGTTCGGGCCGATCCCGCCGTGCGCGAATACGCCGCCAGGGTGGTGGACGCCACGCGTCACCCGGCCGGCTACGGCCTCGACCTTGCAGACGCCGTCGCCTGGGGGGCATCGCCGCGGGCGACCATCGCCCTCGTCCTCGGGGCGAAGGCGCGCGCTCTCCTCGCCGGCAGAGGCTACATCGTCCCCCACGACATCAAGGCCGTCGCCCACGCCGCCCTCCGCCACCGCATCCTCCTCACCTATGCCGCCGAGGCCGCGGGGACAGACACCGACGCGGTCATCGACACTGTCCTGGCAGCCGTCGAGGTGCCGTAATGGACGAGGACGTCGCCGCCCTGATCCGTCGGGTGCGGCCGGTGCCGCTGCGAACCCTCCTCCCTGCCGGCGGGATGCTGGCAGGCAGGCACCGGGCCCGCCTCACCGGGCAGGGGATCGAGTTCGCCGGTATCCGGGCCTACGTGCCCGGCGACGACGTCCGCACCATCGACTGGAGAGTGACCGCCCGCAGGAGCGAACCCTATGTGCGCGAATATGCCGAAGACCGGGAGACGACCACCTACGTCGCCGTCGACTGTTCGGCGTCCGCGGGGTTCGGCGGCACGGGTGGCAAGGAGAGCGAGGCAATCGAGGCCGCCGCAGCCCTGATTCTGGGGGCGGAGTCCTGCGGCGACCGGGCAGGCCTCTGCCTCTTCTCCGACCGGGTGGAGGGCTTCGTCCCGGCGCGGCGGGGGAGGCGGCACACCGCCGTCCTCCTCTCCTCCCTCCTCAAGCGCAGACCATTTTCCCGGGGCACCGACATCCCGGCCATGATCCGTTTTCTCGCATCGGCGGTGCGGCCCAGGTGCACGATCGCCGTCGTCTCCGACTTCGTATCCCCCTCGTTCTCCGAAGACCTCGCGATCCTCAGGAGACGCCACGAGGTCGTCCTCCTCAGGGTCGCCGATCCCTTCGAGCGCAACCTCCCGGACCTCGGCCTCCTCTCCCTCGAGGACGCGGAAAGCGGGGAGCAGGTCGTCGTCGACACCTCCGACCCTGTCTTCAGGGAACGCTACCGTGCGGCGGCAGCACTCGCCGAACAGGACCTCGCAAACAGGGCGGGCGGGTGCGGGACGCCCCTCGTGACCTTACAGGCCGGGGCCGGGCTTGCAGACCTCCTCCCCGGACTGACAGGACGGAGAAGATAAATGGCCGGTTTTTCAAGCTCCCTCTGGCTCCTCGGCCTCCTCGGCCTTCCCGTCCTGTACTTCCTCTTCAACCGGGCCACAAAACGACGGAAGATGGAGGCGATGACCTTCTCCCGCCTCGATCTCGTGAAGACGGCGGCCGGCGGCGGGTCGTCCCGACGTCCCCGAACCCTGTTCCTGCTCACCCTCCTCGCCGTCGGCCTCATCATCGTCGGCCTTGCAGGCCCGCATATCCCGCTCGAAGGAACGCACGAGGGCGTGAACGTCGTTCTCGCCATCGACACCTCGGGCAGCATGGCCGCCACAGACTACCCACCCGACAGGCTCGAAGCCGCAAAGTCAGCGGCAGAACTGCTTCTCTCAGGACTTGAACAGGAAGACTACGCCGGCGTCGTGACCTTCGAGGCCGGGGCGATGAGCGCCGCATACCTCTCGCCCGAGCACGAACGGGTGATCGCAAAACTCGAGGCCGTCCGCCTCAAAGACGGCCCCACGGCCCTCGGCGACGGCCTCGCCCTCGCCGTGGACATGGCCGACGCCATCCCGAACAGGAAAAAAGTGGTCGTTCTCCTCTCGGACGGCGTGAACAATGCCGGGGTCATCAGCCCGGAGGAGGCGGCGGCCTTCGCCGTGGAGCGGGAAGTCAGCGTCTACACCGTCGGCCTCGGCTCGACGGATCCGGTCCGGGTCGGGACCGCGGATGACGGAACGGCGCAGTACGCCGAACTCGACGAGGACACCCTGAGAGAGATCGCCGGAGAGACCGGCGGGCAGTATTTCAGATCGGTGGACGGGACGACGCTCGAGGAGATCTACGCCGCCCTCCCCGGCGAGATCAAACGGGAGCCCGAAGAGACGGCGATCGCCCCGGCGTTCTTCGTCGCCGCCATCCTGGCCCTCCTCGCGCAGTGCTGGCTCAGGTACGGCAGGGGGCGGATCCTGCCGTGAGCAGGTGCTTCCCCGCCCTCGTCCTCCTGCTTCTCCTCGGTGCGGCAGGAGCCTGCACCGCAGGGGAGATCGTCCTTTCGGCCCCACAGGACGAGTACTTCTTTCTGGCGGGTGAAAAGGCGGCGATCGCGCTCGGCGTCGAAAACGGCGCGGGCACGAACGTCCCCGGTATGCTGACGGTCGCCGTCGTCCCGGCGGATGCCGCGCAGGGGAGCGGCAGGACGCAGACGAAAAGTATGACCATATTCCGCGATATGACGGCCGTCACCGTAGATGCCGGCACCTCGGACACCGCAGCTACCTTCATCGTACGCATCTCCTTTGCCGGATCCGACGGGGAGACCACCACCCTGCCGGAGATCGCGATCCATTTCGTTGGTGACCCCTCGTCCATCCCGGCAACAGAGCCGGCCGCTCAGGTGACGTCGTCGTCCTCCGCCGCCGCACCACAGGGAAGCGGCGCACAGCAGGCCGGAACCGCCATCGACCGGGCCGTCCAGGCAGGACAGACGGTGCAGGACGCCGCAGCCCTCAGGGATGTGATGACTGGCGAGGACAGCGCCGCCGCGACGGCGAAGGAAGATCTCCTCGCCCGCGCCCGTGACGACCCGACGGTTGCGGATCTCGACAGCCGACTTCGTGCCGAAGGCTTCGTCAGGACCGGGAGCGATGCCGACCCGGAGGCGGGAACATTCGTATTCTCCTATCTCAAAGACGGCAGCACCGCGGCGAGCGTCAGCGGCGCAATGGACGACGAACTCCGTTTCGCCCGTCTTGATACGGCGGCCTCCCTCAGCGTGCCCGCACTCCTCGCCGAGAACGAGACCTTCTATGAGTATCTGCGTCAGCTCACCGGCGACGAAGGACTGCCCCGCGGCGGCACGACCATCAACGCCACCCATGAGAGCGAACGCCTCGCCTTCTCCTTCGGCGATGAGGCGGCCTTCATCAACGCTACGGTAGCGAACGGCGTCGTCAGGGAGGTCAGCCTTGAGAGAAGTTTCAACTGGATCCCCCTCGCTGCTCTCATGATCGGACTTGCCGGGGCGCTCACCCTGGCGGTGTGGCGGCGGCCAAAGGGCGGAGGGGAGACCGCACCGGAAGAGTACCCGACTACCGACATCCCCTCGCCCGCGGAGATCCTGGCCCTGGCCCAGGAATGCTTCGCCGCCGGGGAAACGGTCCCGGCCTACCGGGGCGCCGCACGCGCGCTCCGCAGGCAGATCTCTCTCTCGCAGGGTTCGGGGGCGGAGATCACCGACGAGGAAGCCCTCTACATCCTCCACACAGACGATCCCGCCACCGCATGGGCGAAAACGACGCTCGGGATCTGCAGCCGCGTCGCATTTGCCGGAAATGAGCCGGACGGAAAAGAATTCAAAAAAATATCCGGAGAAATCGGGGAATTCCTTGCAGCGAACCGGCAGAGTTAACTGAGTTCAATTAACTGCATAAACCCACGAAACCGTTAAAATCCACCAATATAACCATATTTTACAGAACAGATTCCACAGACTTTTATCTCATTCCACATTACAGTACACTGGATTCATATGACCGTGTACATCGCCATGGACGACACCGACAACCTCGAGTCCAGAGGGACCGGAAGACTTGCCCGAAACGTCGCCGCCGCCTTCGCAGAGGAGTTTGGAGTATTCGGCGTCACCCGCCACCAGCTCTACGTCAACGAGGCAATACCCTACACCTCGCACAATTCATGTGCCGTTATCCACCTCACCGATGCGGTCGAGAACGACATTCCCGACATCTTCGCACGGGCGCGTGAGATCATGCTCGACGACTTCATCGAGGGAAGCGACCCGGGCCTTGCCATCGCCGACGCCTCCCAGATCTCCCCCGCCCTCATGGCCTATGGTAAGGACGCAAAATCGACCGTGCTCACCCAGGCAAAGGCAAGAACCCTTGCAAAAAATCTCGGGATCATGCTTGAAGGGCTCGGCGGCACCGAGGACGGCGTCATCGGATCGATGGCCGGCCTCGGGCTTGCACACGCCGGAAACGACGGCAGGTTCCTCCAGGTAGGCCGGATACGGGAGATCACCGGTCCGGCCGACGTCAGCGACCTCCTCGCCGCGGGGCTGGACGGCATCTTCACGCTTGACGGAAAGGTCGTCACCTCAGGGTTCGTCAGGGCCGAAGAGGGAAAGTCGGTCAAGGCCTGCCCGGTCGGCGGAAAGATCATCCTCTTCGTCGAAGAGAACGGCGGCGACCTGATCCCGGTGAAGAGAGACTGAGATGGAATTTAAAAAGAGGTTAATCACCGCATTCGCCCTGCTTATCCTCTTTGCAGTCATTTCGATCGGGCTCCAGATCTATGCCGAGGGAGAGACCATGTCAGCGACGGGCGAAGCAGCCCCCTCGCCTCTCGCCCAATCGGTGATCAACCTCACAGCGGCCGACTTCCTGTACGGCCCGCAAGCCTGGCGACCCTATGCGGTGCCGCTCTCCCTCAACACCCTGCCGGAGACCACAGAGGATCACGAGTGGTACCTCTGCTTCGTCCTCCTCAACGACACGCCGTACGGCGGCAACCCGGCCCTCTTCAAGAGACAGGTGATCTCCGTGAACTACACCTTCGAGAACCTCGCCGGAACGGCGGCCTTTTATCTGTACGGGAGCACGATCCTGCCCCCCACATCCAGAACGTCACGGCAGGAAGGCTACGGCAGCAGCGGGTATATCGTGACCGGCACCGCCCCGGCCGGCGACGCAATGCCGCAGGCCGCTCCGCTGGAAAGGATCAATCTGGTGAGCGTGCGGGTCGCAAACACCAGAGGTCTCGGCCCCGACGACATCGCCGCCGGGACGATCGAACTCTGGTTCCCGAACGAAGGGAGCGGGCAGGACGCCCTCCATATCACCACCAATCCGGAATACCGGAAAGGGGAGATCGTCGCCGACGCCCCCTCCTCAGGCCGATTTTACGTCACTCACACCGGCGGGAGCCGTCTCAGCCTCATCTGCCTGCTGGTCGCCGTAGACCGTCCGCAGCCCGAGGACTTCTCCTTACGACTGGAAACCCATCCTGTGGAGGCGACATGACGACACCAGGAAGAGCGTACTTCACCCTCTACGAAACGGCAGTGCTCTCGCTCTGCGGCGCCCTCGTTTTTCTGGCAAAAGCGTTCATCAACCTCTCCCTCCACCTGCCCGGCCACTCGTACCTCTTCGTCGCCATCCCCTTCGTCGTTGGCTGCGGCGTCGTCAGGAAAGCCGGCGCCGGCACGTATATCGGGCTTATCGGTGGGCTCCTGGCATCGTTCTTCGGTTTCGAGGCCCTCCACCTCCTCGACGTCTTCAAGTACCTAGCAATGGGCATCACCATCGATATCGTCGGCGTCACCTTCTCCCACCGCTTCGATCACCCGGCTGTCGGTTTTATCGCCGGCGCCGCCGGGAGTCTCGTCAAGATGGTGGTGAACTACGCGGTCCACTATCTCCTCGGCGTCCCCGCCACCTTCATCCTCATCGGTATCGGCCTCACCTCGGTGACCCACCTGATATTCGGCGGGACGGGTGGACTTATCGCCGCCCTCATCATCGCCCGTCTCATCAGGGCCGGGGTGATCGGAGATGACAATACCACCTGATCCGGTTGTCAGGATCGAGGGGCTCACCTGCGCATATCCGCCCGGGCGCAGAGGGTCGCAGCCCCCCGCCCTCCACGCCCTTTCCCTCACGATCCGTACCGGTGAATTCGTCCTCCTTGTCGGGCAGTCGGGATCGGGCAAGTCCACGCTGCTGCGGTGCATCAACGGGCTTGTCCCTCACTCCCACAGGGGTAAGATGGATGGGAGGGTGGTCGTCGCCGGGATGGACACGCGGCAGCATCAGATCTGCGAGATCGCCCGGACGGTCGGCACCGTCTTCCAGAACCCCGAGCACCAGCTCTTTTCCGGAGAGGTCGAGAGCGAACTCGCCTTCGGCCCCGAACAGCTCGGCGTGGAAGAGGTGCTCATCGGGGAGCGGATCGCCCGCGCCGCAGAGGCGACCGGGATCGGCCATCTCATAGGCCGCGAGGTAAACGAACTCTCGTGGGGAGAGCGGCAGCGCCTCGCCATCGCCTCGGTTCTGGCGATGGAGCCGGAAATCCTCCTGCTCGACGAACCCGTCTCCGGGCTCGACGCAGAGGGGGCTAAACGTCTCGTCGCCACGCTCACCCACCTCAACCGGGAGGAGGGGCTCACCGTGATCGTTGCAGAGCACCGTTTCGAATGGTTCCTCCCGGTGTGCAGCCGCACCGTCTCGCTCGAAGCGGGCGCGATCGTCTACGACGGTTCCCCGGCGGGGTTCGTTCAGGCGAAGACAGCGCCCCCCTCCCAAAACGATACCCCTCCCGCCGGCTCCGGGGCGCAGCCCCTCCTCGTCTTCAAGGATATCACCTACACCTACCCGGGAAAGAAGAGCCCGGCCCTCGACGGTGCCAGTCTCGCAGTCGGAGCGGGGGAGGTGGTCGTCCTCGCCGGCCCGAACGGCTCCGGGAAAACCACGCTGCTGCGTCATGCCAACGGGCTGCTGCAGCCGGACAGCGGCCGGGTGATCGTCATGGGCCGGGAGATCGCGGGGCGGCCGGTAGCAGAGGTCGCCGCAGAGGTCGGCTACCTGCCCCAGCACGCCGACGCACAGCTCTTCGCCGAAACGGTAGGGGAGGAGATCGCCTTCGCCCCTGAAAACCTCGGTTTTTCCGAAGAGCGAAAAGAGGACTGCACCGCACGGACGATGGCCGGTCTCGAACTCACCGCCATCGGCCGGGAGGCGAGACCTCTCGCCCTCTCGGTCGGGGAAAAGCAGCGTGTCGCCATCGCGAGCATCTTTTCCATGGAAACACCCATCGTCGTCCTCGACGAACCGACGCTCGGACTCGACGCCGGCAGAAAGAAGGAACTCGCCGCCATCCTGAAAGGATATGCGGAAAAAGGGAGAGGCATTCTTGTCTCGACTCACGACCCGCATTTTGCGGCCATGCTCGGCGGCCGAAAGGTATCTATCAAAAACGGACGGATCCTCCCGCCCGGGGGGCACGGAGAATGAAGCGAAAGGCCGGCGTCGGTTTCGTCCCTGGAGAATCGGCGCTTCACCGCCTCAACCCGACGACGAAGGCGGCCGCCCTCGTCCTCGTCAGTGCGGCGGTGCTGGCGACCGCACGGCCGTTCCCGATCCTCATCGTCCTGCTGCTGATCGTCGCGGCCGCAGCGCTCTCCGGCATCCTGCCTCCCCTCCTCAGATCCTTTCGTCTGCTGATCCCCCTCCTCCTCTTCATCCTGATCATCGACGCCTTCTTCCCCCGCGTCGGCGGCGGCACGGTCTGGTTCTCCGCCGACATCTGGATCTTCCACCCGAGCCTCTCGGCCGGAGGCGTGGTCTTCTCTCTCGCCATGGTCCTGCGCCTCCTCGCCGTCGGCGGAGCGTCCTTCCTGTTCATCATGACGACGCGCTACACCGACTTCGTCGGAAGCCTGCGGGCGCTCGGGCTCCCGAACACCATGGCCTTTTCCCTCGGCTACGCCCTCAGATCGGTATCGGCGCTGACCGAAGACATCGGAAACATCATGGATGCCCAGCGGTCCCGCGCCTTTTCGTTCGACCGCGACACCCTCCTCAAAAACAGGCACAACCTTCTGGCGCTCTTCATCCCGGTGACCGTCTCGGTCCTCTCGCGTGCACGGCAGGTCGCGGATGCCATGCAGTGCCGCGGCTTCGGGTGCACCAAACGGCCCACCTGCTACCGGCGGCACCTTTTCGGGGTGGCCGACGTCCTGCTCATCCTCGTCGCCGCCCTCTGCATCCCCTTCACCCTCCTATTTCCCTGAAGGGCCGGGGGAGCGGCACGCCGTGAGCACGTCCTCGATAAAAGCGAGCGAGCCCTCGATGCCCGCCAGAGGACGGGCGTGGAGACGCACCCTGCCCCGCTGCGGAAAGGTAATACCCACAGAGGGTATCTCCGGCGCCAGGGCCTGCTCGTACGACGAACCCAGGATCAGGTCGGGTTCGGTCTCCGTGATCAAACCCCTGATCGCTTCCAGGGAGGTGACGGCCCCCTCCCCGGTCCTGGGGGCAGAAACCACGATTTCAACGTCGAGAAAACGCTTCAGGGCGGCGGCGGCAAAGGCCGCATAGGATTCTTCGGCAAACACCGCCACCGCAGGGGGGTCGAACCGGGCGAGGAACTTGTCGCAGGCGCGGTCGATCTGCTCCTCCGCCTCTTCGGCCTCACAAATGACCGGATCGGCGTCAAGACCGCAGAGGTCCGCGAGGCGTGAGAACGTTGTCTTCGTCGCACCAAGGCCGAGGAGGTCGCCGGCAGAAAGACCGACACCGGCGGAAAGGCCGGGGTTGGTGCTCACTGCAACGCGACCGCATGATCTGACCCGATCGACCGGTCCGGCCGCAAGCGCCGCCGTCACCCTCCCGCCTGCCGTCCGGATCAGCCGTTCGGCTTCGATCAGGTTTCCTCGGTAGAAGGGGTCGATCGGGTTGAGACCGTCGATCGTGATCCCGGCCGCATCCTCGCCCACCGCGGGCCCGAGCGCCGCCATCGCACGCCGATAACCCTCTTCCATCCCGCCGGCGAAGCCGGGGCTGTCGACGACGATCACCACCTCGTCGTCAAGCATCGCGGCGATGTCTTCGCCGGTCACAGAAGGCACGCAGGTCTGGACGACCGCCACGCGTCCGCCATGGCTCCTGATCTCACCGACCACCTGACACAGCCGCTCCTCTGAGCCGAAGATCACCTCCTCCTCAAGGATCAGAGTCGCATGGACCGGCCGCTGGATGAGAGAGGCAGGATAAAAATAACAGCCGGAAGAGCCGTGGATGACCACATCGATCCCTGAAAAGCCGGAAAGACAGGAAACCGCCCCGCACATGGCGCACGGCCAGAGCGGGTTGGCGCAGAGGCGTTCAGGCATGGGTCCGCCTCCTCCAGCGGTGGAGCAGACGCCTGATCCCGGCCGTTCCCACCGGCGGACTGTACGGCAGGGGAAGACCGGCGCCACCGGTATCGGCCTTCAGGTCAAGCGACGCCATCACGCGCCTGACCGGGGCGTACTCCAGTGAGCCGAGGGTCAGGGGATCGGGAGAGACCGCCGCCCCCCGCATGTCGGCAAAGGAGGAGAGCATCTCGGCCTGCTGCGCCGTCTCGGCCTCGACCGCACGTTCGGGATCGATGCCGAGGATCGCACCGGCCTCCCCCAGAAACGCCACTCCCCCTTCAAGCCCGATGGGGAACGAATCGATATACGGGGTGCCGAAACGCCGCTTCAGCGCCTCGCCGACCGGCCCGAGAGCAGGATCCCTGAGTATATTGAGGCTGCTCAAGCCAAGGCGCGAGAAATCGGCAAACCGCATCTTACGCACGAACCGGACGCCGACACGGACGCCGAGCAGTCCGAGCAGCCGCTCCACCTCGGCAAAATTTTCCTCCACCTCGAACTCAAGATTCTTCTCCCCGATGACGGTAACCGTCCGCTCTCCGACACCCTCGTTCCCGGCAAGCCCGGCGAGCGTCGTCAGCGCCGCGTTCAGTCCGTCTGAAAATACGCCGCCGAGAAAACCCGCCGTCGGAACAGGGATCACCGGCAGGCCATGGTCACGGGCGCAGACAGACAGGACGTCATCCCCGATCGTTTCGGTGATGCAGGTGGAGAGCACGAAGATCGCCGCCGGCCCCTCGTCGGCAACACGTCTGAGCGTCCCGGCGAGCGCCTCCTCCCCGCCGAAGATGATCTCGCTCTCCCCGAGGGCGGTCGGGACCAGTGGGGGGAGACGGATATCGTCCTGCTCGGCGGCGATCGCATGAAGGAGAGAGAAATTGTGGTGCGTGCATCCGGCCGGGCCGTGGATCACCGTGACAGCATCCTGTACCTGCGTCGTAACGGAGAGAGCGCCGGTGAGGGTGCACCCCTCATACCTGAGTGAATTTGATTGCGAGTTCTTCGAGTTCATCGGTTTCGAGGGGGGTGGGTATCGACGTCCGGTTATTCTTCATGATATCGCCGGCAAGACGACGGTACACGCCTGCCTGCTCGGACTCGGGGGCATATTCCATTACCGTCTGCCGGTTCAGCTCGGAGAGGGTTACGGTACGGGATCTGGGGATATAGGCCACCATCGTGGAGTTGATGCGGGAGGCAAACTCCCTGACCAGTTCCTCCTCCCCCTCCATGTTCTTTGCATTACAGATCACGCCGGCAAGTGCGCAGGTCCGCTTGGACCGCTTTGAAAGTCTGGCGATAGCCTTTGCGATGTTGTTTGCGGCATACAGGGACATCAGTTCGCCCGAGGTGATCAGGTACACCTCTTCTGCATATCCCTCACGCATCGGCATCGCAAACCCCCCGCAGACGACGTCGCCGAGGACGTCATAGACGATCACGTCGCCGTCCAGCGCCCCGAGACGTTCGAGGAGCTGGAAAGTGGCGATGATCCCTCTGCCCGCGCAGCCGATGCCGGGTTCCGGACCGCCGGCTTCGACGCAGCGAACACCGGCATACCCTCTGAAGACCACTTCGTCCATGGCGATCCCGGCATCGCCCCGTGCTCTGACCAGGTCGAGAACGGTCGGTATCCACGCACCATGCATCAGCATCCGCGTGCTGTCGTGCTTGGGGTCGCAGCCGATCTGCAGGATATCGAGTCCGGTCTCCCCGAGGGCGGCGGAAAGGTTCGCGGAGGTCGTGGACTTGCCGATCCCGCCCTTCCCGTAGAGGGCGATCTGTTTCATGTCATCTCTCATGGGCGTGCATCGGATATATAGTGCATCGATATTAACGCAAAAATTCTGGATCAATCAAAGCCCTTGATCAGGCCCACGAAGAGGACGAGGACCGGCACGATCTCGAGCCTTCCGAACCACATCAGAAAGATAAACGCCCATTTCGAGCCGAGGCTCATATCGGGGTTGACAAAGCCGGTTGAAATGCCGTTGTTGCAAAACGCCGAGACGATCTCGAAGATCACATTCGAGGACTCAAAAGTGGTATGGGCCTCGAAATGAAGGACGGCAATGGTGCAGAAGAAGACGGTGACAAAGTAGAGGATTATGATGAGCATATTCCTCGACACCTCGATTTCGGCGATGTTTTTCTGCACGGTCCTTCCTTCGTGCCTGAAGGGGATGATCGCCTTTCCTGATACGAATATCCGTCTGAACCACCAGGCAAGACCCTCCAGTCCCAGGATCACCCGAGAGATCTTCATGCCTCCGGCGGTGGAGCCCGACGAACCGCCGATGAGCATGAGCATGATGAGAAAGAGAGCGGTCACCGTCGGCCATGCATGCGGATAGGTGTTCTGAAAACCGGTACTCGTGATCGCCGCCGTTGCCATGAATATCCCCTCACGCAGGGCGGTAAGGGGATCGCGCCCCATCAGGGATACTAAGTCGGTTGTGAGAACAAAAAACCCGATGAGGGTCAGGGCGATAAGGGTGACGGCCTGGCGGTCCCCGAAAAAGCTGACCTTCTTGTGATAATACATCAGGTAATAGAGCTTGAAGGGCATGGCGCCCGCCAGCATCACGGGTACCAGCAGGAGTTCGAGGAGGGCGTTGTGATAATAGGGGATGCCCTCGGTGTGGACGGAAAAACCACCGGTGGCAATTGCCGTGAGGGCGAGGTTCACGGCGTCCCATACCGGCACGCCGGAGATCAGGATCAGCCCGATGGAAATGAGAGTGATGATGATGTAGATCCGCCACATCGCCATGCCGGTGCCGACCACGCTCGGCATGAAGGCTTCAGATCGCCCCTCTGAGCGGTACAGCCCCCGCTGTATGAGGCCGGAGCGACTGGCGAGGGCGACGGTGAAGGCGACGATACCGATGCCGCCGAGCCACTGCATGAAGGAACGCCAGAAAAGAAAGGTCTTTGGCGTATTTTCAACATCCGGCAGAAGCGTGAGGCCGGTATCGGTCCACCCCGACATCGCCTCGAAGATCGCGTCGGTCACCGGCATGTGAAGGCCGACGATGAAAGGTACCGAGCCGATGACGGCGCACGTAAACCAGATAAGTGCCACCGCCGTCAGGGCGACGGATAGGCGGGCCTCCCGGGCCGGGTGCGGCACCTGCACCAGAAGACTGCCGAAGAGCACGAAAATGAGGGGAACGAGCGCCATCGGCAAGAACATCTCCCACTCGCCATATATGGCGGTGACGACGAGCGGGAGGCAGGTGATAACCCCCATGAACCTGAATATCTGCCCGATATCAGGAGCGATAATCGAGAAATACTCAAGCCGGTCCATTTGGAAAAAGGTACGGCCGCTGAGTTCTTAGCCTTTTGCGTCCGCCGCCCTGGCCGCCTCCAGCACATGCCAGCGATTGATGATCCGCCAGACAAGGATCAACTCCGCGATCTCACCGGCGGTCACGTACCGCCGGTCAGAGAAGAGCCGCACCGCTTCTGCCCGCGTCTCACGGCCGATGGTGCGGGCGAGTTTGCGGATCGCCGAAGCGTTCAGCTCGCCGTCGAGACTGAAAGAACTCATCTCCCTGCCGTCTATCGACGAGATCCCGAAATCCATGAGAAACGGGCGTTCGCAGAGCATGAAGATCTCGCCGAGATCGACGGAGAGGCCGATCTCCATCATCTGCTGCAGGAGTTTGTTCTGGAGAACGGTGACCCGGTAGACATTCCGCTCCTCGCTCGCCTCATTGCCGTAGCCAGAAAAGGATATACCGATCACCGCATCGGCATAGGCACGCTGCGGAGCGATATACCGCTCATAATCAGGTTTACGCTCCTCCATCTCGGCGAGCACCTCGTTGCGGCTGTAGCCGCGCCGCTGCATGTCACGCCGCACCTTCCAGAGAGTCTTGACAGCCGGATCGGGATCCACGAAGAGAGAGAAGTCGAGGAGGGAACGGAGTTCGGGGGTGAACAGCGTATGCAGGCCTTCGAGGATGAGCACCCGCGCCGGTCGGAACGGGACCGGGGGGTCGAATGTCCCTTTCGAATGGTTGTAAACCGGTTTCATGACCGTATTGCCGTGTTTCAGGGTGCGGATCTGATCGGCGAGAAAGTCCAGGTTGTTTGCCTCGGGGACAAGCGGCGTGATTCCCAGATTTTTCCGCTCTTTCCGATCGTAACGGTGGTAATCGTCGAGGGTAATGGTGGCGACGAGATCGGCGCCGAAGATCTCCCGTATCGCACGGGTAAACGTGGTCTTGCCAGACCCGCTGTCTCCGGCGACACCAATCACAAAGACCGCATCCGACCGGGAGATCAGATCCCTGAATACAGGCGTGTCCATCAGTCTTGCGGGTGCGGTGCCGGAGGTGTTAAAGGTTACCCGGAGACGGGACAGGAGGCGGATTAAAAAAAGGGTTATTTTCGGTTCGTCCAGAGCCCATGGACGTTGCAGTAGATGCGGGCCTTGGCATTGACATCGTCAATCGGGAAGATTGCTTCTGGTGCGTCGCCGGGGTTGAGTTTGTGCACATAGAGTTTGCGCCCCTTCCTCACCTCAATCCACTCGATATAGTGGTTCTCCTCCATCGGATGGGGCACCTCGCCGACTTTGACCTTAACGCCGCCGTCGACCTTCTCCAGCACCGGAACATGTTTCTCCTTCCCGACGTCCGCAGTCTTTTCCTCCATCCTGACCATGGGAACCCCGCAACAGACGAGTTGCCCGTCGCCGGCATGCGCAATCTTCACAACATTCCCACATTTCTCGCATTTATAGACTTCAAGAAGTTTGGTCATCCAGATCCCTCCTATGATCGAGTCACTAGACCCTCATGCTTCTTAAGAATTGCGTCGGCAAGGGCATTGAGCGCCGCAAGGTCTTCGCCCGTCGGATACCCCCTGATATAGACCGGATCGATCATCTCGGCATTGAGATGCGAAAAAGTCTCGGTGAGGTGCTGAACGGTTTTGCCGCCCCATCCAAAGGAGCCGATGACAGAGAGGAACTTTGTCTTCGGCCTGAGGGCGGAGAGCACGTAGGCAGCGTTGACGGCCGCAGGATGTGGGCCGAAAAGCACGGTCGGAGTTGCGATGACGATCGTCGCCGCATCGACCGAGTTCATGGCGATATCGCCGAGGTCTGATTGCGTGAGGTCGTACGGCTGTACCTCGATCCCCCGTTCGATCAGGGCGTCGGTGAGGTACGAGACCATCTTCGCCGTGCTCCCGTGCATCGAGACATAGGGGAGGAGGACCAGGTTTTTCACCGTCTCCGAGGTCCATTCCGCATAGACATCGAGGATGAGGGACGGGTTGTCATAGAAAGGGCCGTGGCTCGGGGCAATGATCCGGACCTCCCGCTCCGCAACCTTCTGCATGGCGGCCTGCACGCTCGATCTGAACGGCATCATGATCTCGGCGAAATAGCGTTTTGCCAGGCGCACGACCTTTGTGAAGTCCCGGACGAAGAGTTCGCTGGTCGCAAGATGGGCCCCGAAAAGATCGCAGGAGAAGAGGATGCCGTCTTCCTTTTCATAGGTCATCATCGTCTCGGGCCAGTGGACCCAGGGGGCGACGATGAACTCGAGCGTCTTTCCCCCGAGGTCGATCGTGTCGCCGTCCTTCACGATCATGATCCGGTCTTCCGGCACGTCGAGGAGACGGCCGAGGAGATCCCGGCATTTTTCGTCGGCGACAACCCTCGCCTGCGGGAACATGTCCATGAGCAGGGGGAGAGACCCCGAGTGATCCTGCTCGGCATGGTTGACGACGATATAGTCGAGCGAGGAGATCCCCATCCTCATCAGGTTCTTCAGGAGATCCTCCTCGAACCGTGGGTCCACCGTGTCGATGAGCGCCGTCCGCTCCGTTCCCCTCACCACGAAGGCATTGTAGCTCGTCCCCTCCGGCGTACCGATGAGGGCATCAAAGAGACGGAGATTCCAGTCGACAGCGCCGATCGAATATACGTCGGGGGAGATTGTACGGACAGCCATTTCACGCCACCGTTTTAAATTTCTCCTTTGCCGCCCCGCAGACCGGACAGGTCCAGTCGGCCGGGAGATCTGCAAAATCGATACCTGATTCGAGGCTCTGTTTCGGCTCTCCTTTTGCCGGGTCATAGACATGACCGCAGATCATGCACTTGAATTTCTCCATGGTATCCCTCAATCATCTTTTTCCGGTATAAGTCTTCGTATAGAGGTCAGAAATCTTTTATGAGGGGATTCAAGAGTTGATACCCCCATAAACCCGTCCCCTATCTTTCAGTCCATCTTTACAAAATTGCTCTTCGCCGCCCCGCAGACCGGACAGGTCCAGTCGGCCGGGAGATCGTCAAATGCTGTTCCCGGAGCGATCCCGCCGTCAGGATCCCCTTTTTCCGGGTCGTAGATATAACCGCATACCGTGCACTGATACTGATCCATCGTTCACCAAGGTTCTTCTGACGTTTAACATCTTATATTTTTACCGAAAGCGGCTACGGCACATCACAACAGCGTCAGCCATGCCATATAGACCGCCGCCTGCATCAGGGTGAGCGGCAGACCGGCTTTCATAAACGCGAAAAATCCCAGTTGAACGCCACGCCGTTCAGCCCCCTGCACGATGATCACGTTGCTCGCCGCCCCGATAACGGTGAGGTTGCCTGCGATCGTGCTCCCCGCTGCAAGAGCGAGCATTCCGGCCTCCCCCACCCCGGCATCGAGGAGGGCGGGGAGAGCGAGGGCAACAAAGGGAACATTGGAGATGAACTGGCTGAGAACGATCCCGAGTGTGATGAGCGCCGGAATGCCGGCAGCTGCAGACCCGGCGCCCTCCAGAACCCCGGCAAACACGCCGCTCTCTCCCACACCCTCCATCACCACGAACATGGCGGCGAAGAAGACGAGGGTGGGCCAATCCACCTGCCTGAGAAGATCGGCGCGACGGCCGGAGAGAAGGGGAGGGAGAGCGGCGGCGATCGCGATCGCGGGTAGCGGGATGCCAGCCCCGCCACCGCTGAAAGAGAGAACGACGTTTGCGGCGATGAAGACGATGATGACGGAGAGGGAAAGACATGAAAGGCGCGAGAGGCCCTGATCGCCGACCGTTCCCGCCGATGGCCTCCGGTCGATCCGCAGGCGCAAGAGAGAAGGATCGACGAGGATGAGGATCCCGCAGACAAGGAGGAGCGCGACCACCGTCGGCGGCGCAAGAGCGATTAAAAAGGCTGTGACCGGGTCTGCAAACCCGCCGGCCGTGGCGACAAGGAGGTTCTGGGGGTTTCCGATCGGGCTTGCGACGCTCCCGGTGGTGACCGAGAACGCAAGGGCAAGAAGGAGGGTCCTGGGGCTGATGCCGGTCATGCGGGCATAACCGAGGACGAGAGGCGTCCCGATAACGGCGAGGGTGTCGTTCATCAGGACGGCAGAGCCGATGCCTGCGGCGAACACGAGGAGGAAGATGAAGGCGGGGCCGGTTGCAGCCCTGCCGAGGACCGCACCGCTCATCCGGACAAAAACGCCGCTCTCCTCAAGCGCCGCCCCGACGACGAACATGCAGAAGAGAAAGACCATGATGCCGGGATCGATTGAACGGAGAGCGTCCACCGGCGCCACCTCCCTGGTGATCAGCATCGCAACGGCTCCCAGAAGCATGATCTGCCAGATGGCGAGACGAAGGCCCGCAGTCTGCCGAAAAGCGATGAGAAGAATCACGGCCAGGAGGATCAGGAGTGCAATCTGCGTGGTGGGAGGTAGCCCCCGGTTCTATTTCTCCTTTGTGCTAAAGTATGGTCAGGAGTTGAGCACCCAGACCGACCAGGTGAGGTATGCGGCGAAACTAACCCATGCAAGGTAGGGGACCAGGAGATAGGCGGCCGGCCGCGAGACGCGGGATGCAAGGACGATCGTCGCAAGGATGGCAAGCCAGAGGGCGATGATCTCGATCAGGCCGAGGAAGGGGGACTGCAGCCCGAAAAAGAGCGCCGACCAGAGGACATTGAGCCCGAGCTGCAGCCCGAACACAACGAGCGCCGTCCTGGCACGGGGATCGTCCGTCCCCTTCCGCCAGATCAGAAAGAGCGAGACGCCCATCAGCACAAAGAGGACGGCCCATACCGGCCCGAAAACCCAGGACGGCGGGTTGAGCGGGGATTTGGCGAGCCCGGCGTACCAGACCGGGATGTTTGGGGTTGTAAAAAAAGACCCGATCACGCCGGCCATAGTGGTAACGACGATCGCCACTACCAGCCGTACTGCGTCTTGAACTTTTCCGGATTCCATGAGGGGAAATGGCACATGAAGCATATAGCCCCTTGCATCAGAGGGGGAGGCCCAGAAAAGAGAAGAGACCGATCATCCGGAGGCCGAGATACCCGGTGAACAGCACGAACGCCGCCCTGAGGACTACCGGCGGCAGGCGATGGGCTGTTGCGGCGCCGAACTGAGCCGCCGGGATGGACACCGCCACGAGAACCACAGCCTGTAAAAGGCCCACATAGCCGATCGTGCCGGGAGGCAGACCGGAAACCCCGATGCCGGCGATCATATACGAGAGGGTGCCTGCGGTGGCGGCGAAGATCATCACCACCGTGGAGGTCGCAACAGCCCTGAGCATCCCGAAACGCAGAACAGATGTGAGGATCGGGATCAGGACGACGCCACCGCCGATACCCGCAAGTCCCGAGACGGCGCCGACCGGAAAGCCCCAGAGCAGGTACCGGTCATCCCTGATCTCTGGAGCATCCTGCCCCACCGCTTTCTGCGGGAGAAGGATTCGGAGGCCGGCAGCGAGCATGACAAGACCGAAGAAGATCCTGACCGGTTCCGGAGGGAGATGTGTAGCGATGGCGGCACCGATGATACCGCCGGCCGCCGCCGAGATCCCGAGGAGATATCCGGCCCGCCAGACGACCAGGCCGCGCCGGCGATGGCCAAGGGCCCCGCTTATCGCCGTCGGGATGATGACGGCAAGGCTTGTCCCGAGGGCGAGGCGCAGTGCGATCTCTTCGGGCAGGCCCATGGCCATGAACAGCCACAGCAGGATCGGGACCATGATAAAACCGCCGCCGACACCTAGCAGGCCGGAGAGAGTCCCTACCAGCAGTCCGGTGAAGATCAGGGTAAGAAAAAAGGCAGTCCAGATCATACCGTCACAGGATCACCTGGGCCTCCCACACGATAGAGGTTTTCAGAGAAATATATCTTAAAACTGCACCCGTGCACGCGGTCGTGCGCGGAGAGGTGAAAAGACGCCAGATGCTTCTCTGCGCCTTTTTAGAAAGAACGCTGCGTTAAAACTAGAAAAGAGCATCAGCCGTTAAAGAGAGGATCTATCATATAAAAAGTGTATTTGGGGCAATTTTCACGGGATATCGGTATTTCATGGGACATAATCCAGATTTAAAAGAGTGTACGGAATTGCCGTCACCACCGAACAGCAGGATCGTAATTATCAATTTATAAAATTTTTAATATTTATATCTTGTCATTCCCGCTTGCCGGGTCGCCGGGACAGGGGAGGGGAGTACCCGAATCGGTGGGAAGAAAAAGAGGCGTTCAACCACAAGGAGTGTTTCCACCACCCAAGTAAAGATCAAAAGAATTAATGATAATTTTTGATCAGAGTGCCATACATCCATACCGGCCACACGAAATATTTAAATATGGTACGCGTAATAGGCACCATTGCCCCTGAGAGGGAGATGAATTGTGAACGTGGGGGGACACAATTCAACAGCTACGACGGGGCACATAACAGGTACGAAGAGAAGTACAGGCCTGCCGTTCCTGCCATGCCATCCCGCGTGAACGGGAGGGGGCGCGGTTCCACATCACGCTCCGGGGAGTGGCAAACGGCCACACATGCTGGTTGCCGGAGTTCATCACAGCGTTTGCCCGAGACGGGCACGCAAGAGCTCAGCAGGAAGGGGATCTTTTCAGGCACCCCCTTGCCCTGCTGGCAGGAAAAGGACACGGTCCGTTCTGGGGGGGCATGGACCGCGACCTATTCCTGCCTCTGCCCAACCTCACCTGACTTCATTTTTTCCTTCATTTTTTGTTACCCGCCGCCGACCGGCGGAAAGATCGATATCACGTCTTCAGCCTTAATCTCCGTATCAAGGCCGTTTTCAAAGTGAATGTTCCGCCCGTTCCTGAGAATATTAATATGATCCTGCAGAACGCCGGGTGCGGCAAAGATCGCCTCACGCAGTGCCGGTCGATCTGCAATGAGACGGTCGAGCAGTTCTCCGACGGTCACCCCGTCCGGAAGGTCCATCACACGCCCATTACCGAGTATAGCCCGCAATGTTGCAAACGCTTTGACTGTTACCATCATTTTCCAGACCTCAGCCTCACAATTTCCTCTTTTCCCTCAACCCTCAACACGAAGGTGCCATGACAGGGTTTGGTGTACGGAAAGATCACGTAATCCCCATCGACGCCGATGGGTATGGGCGGCACCCCGATCAGCGCGAGATCAAAGATCTTGTAGCCGGGCATCACGTCATGGCTCTCGCGGTAATTTTTCCTGATGTAGTCCCTGTACTCCCTGAAACTGCAGTTCCGCAGGAGCACCTCATAGTTCAGCGCCTCTACGCACCCCATCCTGTCACCTCCGCAATTGCGGTCTTCAGCGGGCCTGCCTTATGGACGGTCCTGACCACCACCTTCTCACACGGGAAATCGATCAGCGAGGACAGGCTCTCCGCATCTTTCCCGAAGACCACCGCCACCACACTTCCGCCCGAGATAGCGCTGATCGTGCCGGCAAAACTGACACCGCTCTCCACATGGATAAGCACGAACGAGACGGCAAAGTCCCGTTCTTTTGCAGCCATCGCCTCAATACAGCGGTCCAGATCGAACATCTCCCCCACGTACCGACCCTCAGGATCGGCCATCGCCACAAGCGCCCTTGCAGAAGCGTTTCCCGTGATCACCGGCGTTTTGCCTTCCTTTCTGAGCCCGTGCGCAAGATGGATCGCAAGGCTCACCTGTGCCGGCGCCTCAGGGCACCCGAGGACGATCAGTCCTTCCTCTCCCTTCTCAGACATATCTCTAATCACCATTTATTTCCCCTTCACCTGAGGCAGCGACGCCCTCCACCCGCCAGGGGTGCGTGTAGACAGTGAACCGGTCACCGCGTGAGAAGCAGATCAGAGTGATCCCGGCCAGATCCGCCGTTGCAATCCCCTGATCAGTGGATGCCGCCCTGGAAATGATCACCGGTATGCCGGCATTTGCAGCCTTGGCCACCATGCCCGCAGGCTGTCGCCCGGTGCAGCCGACGACACAGCGGGAACGGTCGATTCCGGCGAGCACGGCGTGCCCGATCACCTTGTCGACGGTGTTGTGCCTGCCTACGTCACACGCTTTGGCCTCAAGGGCGCCGTCACAGAAGAGGACCGAGCAATGGAGGCCGCCGGTCTTCTTCCAGTCCTCAGACTCGATGGCGGCCGTCATTCGGTAGACATCGTCGATGCTGATCCGGGGACCGGCCCCGACACGCGGGATACGCCGCACATAGGCCGTGCCGCCCGAGGTCTCAAGCACCCGCATCCCCCCCGGCCTCATCTCTGCACCGACGCGAATTTCGTCACCGTTCATCTCGACGCTCTCCACCCTCTCTGCAAGACCCTCAGAGACAATAAAACCGGCCCCGAGTTCCCTGAGTTGCTCGGCCGAGGCCACCATCGCCGTGACCTCCTCGCCGTTGACCACGAGACGGAACCTGCTCTCGGTACAGACCTCGTCCATAACCTCACGCGGCTTGCCCCCCCTCACCTGAATGCCTGTATGTGTATAGAGATCCATGGTGTCCTCTTCCTCACCGTCCCTTTAGCGGCGGCTCTGGCACATTCCGAACTCTTATATCATTTCGGATTAACAATTGTTAATCAGTACTCTCTCAATTTATGGATTGTGATACCATGAAACTCCCCTGCGAAACCGGCGTCTGGATTATCCTCCCCTGCATCCGTGCGTGCCTTGTTCAGGAGCTGACTGCAAAGGGTCTTTCCCAGAAGAAGGTCTCGACGATACTGGAGATTACACCGGCGTCAGTTTCCCAGTACACCTCAAAGAAACGGGGATGCAAGATCGAACTGTGCGACGATGTGATCACCTCCATCCAGCAGCTTGCCGACGACCTCATCGCCGATAATGTCGATCATATGGGACTGCGGATGTGCGACATCTGCATGCAGGTCAGGTCACAGGGTGTACTCGACGAGGGAGATGAGGGGCCGTGCATCAGGGATCTGATCTGCAACCTCTCTCCCCCGGACGACAGACACCGTGCCACCTGAAGGTGGAGACCGGGGGCGTCCCGCCCTTCAAATAACAGGAATATCTCCTTTTTCCGGCATGGTGCGAACTTAATTATTCTTGTCCTGCAATACATAGAGCGATGTACTCGCAGAGACTGGAGAACCTGCCACCCTACCTTTTCGCCAGAATAGATGCATTAAAAGGCCAGAAAAGGAGAGAGGGCGTCGACGTCATCGACCTCGGTGTCGGTGACCCTGACCTGCCGACACCCGCCCACATCGTCGAGGCAATGGTCCGGGCCGTGAAGAACCCGAAAAACCACCACTACCCTGCCTATGAAGGGATGGCCGCCTACCGGGAAGCCGTGGCGTCGTGGTACGACAGTCGTTTCTCGGTCCCCCTCGATCCGGCATCCGAGGTCGTCGCCCTGATGGGTTCCAAGGACGGGATCGCCCATATCCCGGAGGCTTTTGTAAACCCGGGCGACTATGTCCTCGTCCCCGACCCGGGATACCCGGTTTACAAAACGTCGACGCTCTTTGCCGAAGGAAAGATCCACCTGATGCCGCTCCTTGAGGAGAACAGCTTCCTCCCTGTGCTCGAGGACATCCCGGCAGATGTACTCAAACGGGCGAAACTCCTCTTCTTCAACTACCCGAACAATCCGACGGCGGCGATTGCGCCCGCGCGCCTCTTCGATGAGGTCGTGGAGTTTGCACGCGAGCACGATCTCGTCGTTGTCCATGACAACGCCTACTCCGAGATCACCTTCGACGGCTACCGGGCCCCCTCCTTCCTGGAAGCGGACGGGGCAAAGGAGGTCGGCGTGGAGATGCACTCGCTCTCGAAGACCTACAACATGACCGGATGGCGGGTCGGGATGGCTGTCGGCAACCCGACGATCCTTGCCGGCCTCGGCCGCGTAAAGTCCAACGTGGACTCCGGAGTCTTCGATGCCGTTCAGGAGGCGGCGATAACCGCCCTTACCGGGTCGCAACAGTGTGTCGCCGACGCCTGCGCCGTGTACCAGGAGCGGCGTGATACCCTCGTAAAAGGACTTTCCGAACTCGGCTACGACGTCAGGGCGCCGAAGGCGACCTTCTACGTCTGGATGCCGGTGGAGGACTGCATGGCCACGGCGACACAGTTCCTGAACGAGGCCGGGATCGTCGTGACGCCGGGCGTCGGATTTGGTGAGAGTGGCGATGGTTACGTTCGGTTCGCGATCACCAGATCGGTGGAACGGATCGAAGAGGCGCTCGAGCGGATCGGGAGGCTTCGCCCATGAAACTCCCATCCCACCTGGGCATCGAGAACGGCAGTCTCCGCATCGGCGGCCATGACTGCACCACCCTTGCAGAGACCTACGGCACACCCCTGTACGTCACCGACCTCGACAGGATCGCCGGCAACTTCAGGCGGTTTCGCGCAGCCCTCGCCACACATTACCCTGAGACACAGGTGCTCTTTGCGGCGAAAGCGAACGGAAACCTGGCCGTCATCAGGACGCTTGCGGCCGAAGGGGCAGGTGCGGACGTCTTCTCCCCGGGAGAACTCGAACTCGCCCTGCGGGCCGGCATGAAACCGGAAAGCCTCCTCTTCAACGGGAGCTCGAAGAGCCCTTCAGACCTCGCCCTCGCCGTTGAGACGGGCGTGCGGGTCTCGGTCGACTCCATCGAAGAACTCAGGCAGCTCAACGCAGTAGCGGCGGAGGCCGGAAAGACGGTCGAGATCGCCTTCAGGGTGAACCCGGCCCTCGAGGTGCCGACCCACCCGAAGATCGCCACCGGCCTGAAGACGAGCAAGTTCGGCATCCCGGCAGAGGAGATCACCGCCGCCTATGCCGAGGCCCTGGCCGCCGAACACGTCGAACCGGTCGGCATCCACTGCCACATCGGCTCGCAGATCCTGGAGGTCGAGCCCTTCGCCCGCGCCGCAGGGGTGATGGTCAGGGTGGCCGGCGATATCACCGACATCGGCGTCAACCTCGACTTCATCGATATCGGCGGAGGCCTCGGGATCCCATACCACCACGACACCGACCCGGCCCCGACGCCCGAAGAATATGCGGCAGCCGTCATGCCAGTCTTCCTGCGGGGGATCCGGGAGTGCGGCATCGACCCGTCCCTCTGGGTGGAGCCGGGCCGCTGGCTCGTCGGCGACTCGTCGGTCCTCCTCGTGCGGGTGAACTCGGTGAAACGCGCCCATCGGACCTTCGTCAACGTCGACGCCGGTTTCAACCTCCTGGTCAGACCGGCGATGTACGACTCCTATCACGAAGTGGTCGTAGCCGACCGGGCCGATGCGGCCGCAGACGGCACCTACACGGTGGCGGGCCCGATCTGCGAAACCGGCGACCTGCTGGCGCAGGACCGGCAGCTCCCCGCCCCGAAGGCGGGCGACACCATCGCCGTCCTGGACGCCGGGGCCTACGGTTTTGCGATGTCCTCCCAGTACAACAGCCGCCCGCGCTGCGCCGAAGTGGCGGTGAGCGGCGGAAAACATGCCCTCATGCGCCGCGCCGAGAACCTGGACGACATCACCGCCACGATGGAGGCTCCGGACTGGACCGAGTGATCCGCCGTGCAGTTTCACTACGCCCTCGTCGATGACCTCGTCAGCCGCGACGAGTTCGAGCGGCGCGTACAGGAGCGGGTCGAAGGGTCCGGCGGGTTGCTGGACGAGGACGCCGCCGCCCTCCTGGTCGTGGGTGACTGCGGCAGGCATCACCTCAGGGTCAGGGATCTCGGGCCCGGCCCGACTCTTCTCTCATTTTTCGGCAAGGTGCTCGTGGTCGGCGAACCGACGACGTTCGCCAGACAGGACGGCGAAGAAGGACTGCGGGCCTCCCTCCTCCTCGGCGACGCCACCGGCAGGGTCGAGGTCGTGCTCTGGGACGACAGCGCGGAGGCGGCAGACGAGATCGAGGTGGGCGACGTGCTTGAGGTGATCGGGAGGCTCTCGCCGCGGGGCGGCCCGAGCGTTTCGGCTCTCGCCCTGCGCAAATCCAGAGTGACCATCGACTGTCCGATGGAAACAGACCGACGGTGCGCCGATCCGGCAGGCACCGGCGACCTGATCGTGCAGATTCTTGCCATCGACGAGCCGAGGGCCTTCACCCGCCGGGACGGAAGCGAAGGGGTCCGGGTCTCCGCTCTGGTCGGCGACGCCACCGGGACGGCGCGGCTCGTCTGCTGGGAGCCGGATCTGCTTGACGGATGTTCCCCCGGAGATGTGGTGCGGGTCAGCGGCGCCCGCACCGCCACGCGCGGCAGGGGCGTCGAGTTCTCCCTTGACGAAAAGGGAACGGTTGCGCCGGCAGGGGAGACGGTGGAGGTCCCGCTCGCCGCGGCCGCAGGGGTGAAGGCCGGAGAGACCGTCTCGCTCCGCGGCCGGATCGTCTCCGCGGGACAACCGAGAGGTTTTTTGAGGCGAGACGGCGGGCAGTCCTGGGTACGGAACCTCGACCTTGCCGACGGTTCGGGAACGATCAAGATCGTCCTGTGGGGGGAGCACGCCCTCGCCTCCCTCGCGCCCGGAGATGAGATCGCCGCGTACCATGCCCAGGCAAAAGAAGGGCGTTCGGGAGGGATCGAGGTCTCGATCGGGACAGGGAGCCATCTCGTTCTCCCGCGCCCGGAGTGCGGCGACATCTCCTTCGAAGGGACCGTCGTCCCCTCGGCCCTCGGCCCGACCATAGACAACGGCACCGAGGCCTTCCTCCTCGGGCGCGATCTCCTCCCCGGCATTGAGGTGCGGGTGGAGGGGCAGCGTACAGGCACGCGGATCACGCCCCATGCCGTGGAAACCGTGGATATCAGCAGGGCCTCCCTTGAGCGGAGAGTCGATACCCTCCTTTCAAATCTTTCAACCGCCGGGAAGAGCCCATAATGTCGGAAAGGCACGCGGAGGATGCCGGCGGTGCACGAAAGAAGCGCGAATACACTTTCACACCGCACACGGGAAGAGAGGATATGTCCACTACGAAAGTGATATGTGTGCCCGATGCCCACGATCGCGTGTGCATTTCAGGGCCCCGCACCTCTTTCCACCGGGGTGTGACCACAGATTCATGGAGTGAGGTAAAATATGTCATCAGGTTCACTAGATCTTGAAGATCTCCCCGGCGTCGGGCCGACTACTGCTGAAAAGCTCCGGGAAGCCGGGTATGCCACCGTCGAGAGCGTCGCCACGGCTTCACCCGCCGATCTTGCCGAAGCGGCCGAGATCGGGGAATCGAGCGCCAAGAAGATCATCAAGGCGGCGCGGGAGACCGCCGATATCGGTGGGTTCAAGACCGGCATTGCGGTCCTTGAGGACCGAAAAGAGGTGAAAAAACTCAAGACCCTCGTTCCTGAGTTCGACACACTCATGGGGGGCGGGCTGGAGACGAAATCCATCACCGAGGTCTACGGTGAGTTCGGTTCTGGTAAAAGCCAGATCTCGCACCAGATGGCGGTCAACTGCCAGATCCCGGAGGAGTTCGGCGGTCTCGGCGGTTCATGCGTCTACATCGACACCGAGAACACCTTCCGCCCCGAGCGTATCGAACAGATGGTGGCGGGGCTCGATATCCCGGGCTACGAAGCGCCGCCGTACACCGAATTCCTGGAGCGGATACATGTGGCGAAGGGCTACACCTCGGACCACCAGATGCTCCTCCTCGAAAGCGCCCGCGACCTTGCAACCGAACTGAAGGAGAGCGACCATCCGGTCAGACTGATCATCGTCGACTCGCTCACCGCCCACTTCAGGGCCGAATATGCAGGCCGGGGCACGCTCTCGGTGCGCCAGCAGAAGTTGAACAGGCACATGTACGACCTGGCAAAGATCGCAGAAGAGTTCAATGCCGTGGCCCTCGTTACAAATCAGGTCCAGTCGAACCCCGGCGTCTTCTTCGGCGACCCGACGAAGCCGATCGGCGGAAACATCGTCGGGCATGCATCGAAGTTCAGACTGTACCTCCGCAAGAGCAAGGGAGGACGCAGAATCGCAAAACTCGTCGACAGTCCAAACCTGCCCGACGGCGAGGCGGCATTCGTCGTCGAGACGAGCGGGCTCAAGCCTTGAAGGGAGACGTTCCGGTGCTCAGGGCGGTCGTAACGGATCTGGACGGCACGCTGACCGACGCACGGCGGCGGATCTCCACCGCCGCCATCGAGGCGATACGCAGCCTCGTGGATGCCGGCATCCCGGTGGTCATCGCCAGCGGCAACACCGTCTGCTCACTGGATATCCTCTGCAAGATGATCGGCACCGACGGCACCGTCATCTGTGAGAACGGCGGGGTCCACCGCCTCAGGTTTGACGGCCAGATCCATGTTTCAGGCCGCCAGTCGATCTGCTGGGACGCATACCACCGGATCGAGGCGCACTTCGCCGCACAGGGAGAGCTCCTCACCCTCTACTCTCCCGAACACCGTTTTGCCGATGTGGCCTTCGCACGGAGCGTCGATCCCGCCGAGACGATGGAGGTGATCGCAGACATGCCGGTCAGGGTCGTCGATACCGGCTTTGCCATCCACCTGCAGTACGATGGGATCTCCAAAGGGACGGCCCTTTCCGATCTCGCCATGCTGATGGGTATCTCGCCCGCCGAGATGCTTGCCATCGGCGACTCGGGAAACGATACTGAAATGATCAGACGCGCCGGCGTCGGCGCGGCGGTTGGCAACGCCACAAAAGAGATGCGGAATGCGGCCGATTATATCTCTGAAAAGAAATATGGGGATGGCTTTGTTGAGATTATCCAGAAATATCGGCCTTATTTTTTTGACAGGTAACGGTCGACCACAAGATAGTCGCGTGCGTCCTTGACCGCTTCGAAGGGGATCAGCATCTGATCGCCATCCATCCGGTAGCCAGACGTATCAAAGGAGGCTTCGGGTTTGACAAGGAGGTCGATCACCGCCCCTGTGTCGAGATCGACCATCAGGTTCTTGATCTGCCCGATCATCATCCCGTCATTGCTCATTACCCTCTTGCGCGCAAGACTCCGCGAGAAGATCTTATTCATAGTCACTCAGTAGGCTCCCTCGATATATAAAATTGTTGAAAAGAAGGAGAATTGGTTATCCCACTGATTTCCAGCGGGTGTTCACTTAAGGATCTCATGTGCCATCTTGATATCGACGGCCTTCACGGTCTTGCGTCCTGCATGACGGGTGAGTTTAATCGCTTCTTTTGCCATAGCGGTCCCGTACGCTTCCATGAGAGCGGCCAGAGCCTCGCTTCCGTCAGCACTGACCCTCTCGGCACCGGCATTTTTAATAATCCTGCCAACAGGTGCAATCGGTAGTTCGCCCATTTTCAATCACCTCTCCTGTCAACCCTGACCCATACCGGGGCAGAGAGTTGAAAGAATACAGTTGTAGGATAGGGATGCCCATATATATAGTTGTGGGTCGCCAGATCAGCGTACAGCCAGTTATGGTACCGCTTATAGCGCGGGGAAGACTCCAATGATGTCGGACTGCGTAATGATCCCGACGGGTTTGCCACCCTCGACAACGATCAGGCGCCCGATCTCACGCTCTTTAAAACGCCTGATCACCTCGTAAAGATGAGTTTCGGCGTCCGCTTCGACGACATCGGAGGTCATCGCCTCACTGACCGGCGTGGTGGAGGGAACACCGCGGGCATAGGCGCTTGCAAGATCGGTGAGGGTAACGATGCCGAGGAGTCTGTCCCCCTCCATCACAGGCGCACCGTGGATATGGCTCCCGGCAAAGATATGGGTTGCTTCCTTGAGCGTGGTGCCCGGCAGGAGGGAGATGAGGGGCGTGCTCATATAATGCCGGATTGATTTCTTGGGGAGGGAGATCATCTCGGCGATCGAGATGAGAAGAGAACTCTTCGCCTCGTCCTTGCCGAAGATCTCACCCCTGACGAGAAGTTTGTTCACCGGCGTCGGCCCGATGGCGACTTCGTCCCCCATCTCGAAGATCTTCACGCTTCCGATGATCCTGATCAGCGCATGGCAGATGTCGGGGTGGCAGAGCGTGGTAAAATCGATCTCTGAAACATTTGCCCCTTTAACCTCCTCGCCATTGCGGGAGATCATCACATGAGACCCCTGCTCATAATCGCCAAGATTCAATTCGTTGTAAGCCTTCTCGGAGGGGTTGTAACCACCTTTCGGTCCGGGTACGCCGTCGACGAGTTCGAGGGCCTTGAGCGACTGCATCTGATTCCGGACGGTCCCCGGATTGCGTTTGAGCACATCAGCGATCTCTTCTCCCTTGATGGCGCGGGAATGCCGATGGTAGAGGGTGATGAGAGTAATGAGTATCTCTTTCTGGATGGGGGACAAATCCATAGTAGAGAACGTTATGAACCTCTATAAATATCAGGGTTGTGGGTGCTGTGGAGTTTGAGCGGATTCCAACCGTGCCAACTGCGGACGAAGTGCTGGACAGAAGTTTCCGGCGGGCCGCCGCAAAAATGCGGCAGAAGCCCAACAAAAACAGAGCAAACGAAGAATTCGTCAGGGCGGTCTCGAGCGCCGTCCATGACCGTCTGGTCCACGTCATTCAGTCCTTTCCAATCTTTGAAGATCAGGCGCCCTTCTACAGGGACACAGTCGAAGCCCTTTTCGGGATCGAGAAATTAAAGATGGCGCTCGGCAACGTGGGCTGGGCAGCGATGCATACCAAGAGGATGGGCTTTGAGCACGGGGGGAAGAGGATCAGGTGGGCCGAGGACACCGCCGCCATGCGGAAGAAAGCCGTGGCCAGGATCGCCTCCATCGTCCACCAGATCGACAAAGACCTCCGTTATCTCAACGTCGTGCGGAACGTGCTGCGAAAACTCCCTGACGTCAAGGACGACGAGTTCACCGTGGTGATCGCGGGTTACCCGAACGTCGGCAAGTCCTCGTTCATCAGGCTCGTCTCTTCGGCCGAGCCGGAAATAGCGTCATATCCCTTCACCACGAAGGGAGTGATCCTCGGCCACCGTTACATGGGGCGCAAGAGGATCCAGTTCCTGGACACTCCAGGACTCCTGAACCGGCCCGAAGAAGAGAGAAACGCCATCGAAGAGCAGGCAATATCGGCCCTCGTCAATACGGCCCACCTGATCCTGTTCATCCTGGACCCGAGCGAGTACTGCGGCTATCCGATCGAGGATCAGCAGCATCTCCTCGAAACGCTCAGGGCAATGGTGACCTCCGTGCCGGTGATCGTCGTCTCGAACAAGGCCGACATCAAAAGCGGGGAAGGTCTCTCGATGTCAACGGTGACCGGCGAAGGCGTGGACGAAGTCCTCGCCCTGATCCTCTCACACTATCGCGAGCCAACCCCAGCTCCCGCTGAGAGCGCAGCCGACGAGGAAACCGAGGATGACACCGCCGTTGAGTGGGGGGAGGCCGGCCTGGGGCCGGCCGGAGAGGACGAAATAGATGAGCAGGATCATTCCGACGATTGATCCGATAATCGCGCCGAGTGCGGGTACCGAGAGGAACCAGACCTTCACGCCGGGCAGGAAGACCTGCGCCGAAACGACAAGGATGGAGGGCATGATCAGGTCTCCCATGCCCATGATGAAGGCACCCCGCTCCTCTTTCTCTTTTGAAATTTCCACTCCTTCAGTCCTGAACGAGTAGTCCCGCCGTTTCGGGATCACAAAGAGGATCGGCGTCTTGAGGTCCATGATCCCCTCGGCAAGGGCGATCATGTGTCCGGTCTTGTAGACAGAGATGGCGTCATAGACCGCGAGCATGACGAGGAGGAGGATCACCGGCAGGATGGAGAGGGAGATCCCGAAGATCGAGGCGACCCCCCCCGCAATAAGGATGCCGAGGCTGTCGATGACGTACCACTCGGGGTACAGGAAGAGGAGGGCGGTTGCAAGGACGGAGACCGCGAAAGCGGCGACGCCCCCCACAACGGAAAAGCCGAAGACCAGGGTGCTGAGTGTCCAGAAGACATAGTAGAACGTGAACAGGATGGACAGGGCGATCAGCCCGAGGATCACCTTCTTCCCCCCCATTTTTATGAGGGCGAGCATGATGAGGGTGAAGACAAGGAGCATGCCGAGAAAGATGAAGGGGTTCGCGACCGAAGAGGGATCTTCAAAGGCGGCGACCCCGGCCTCCTGCATGGGCAGAGCGAGGAGGATGGCGATCACCTCGACAACGAGGAGCATGGCAGGCATGGCCAGGACGGGGGTGTTATTCCGGATATCCATTTCAAACCTCTTCTGGTATCGTTAGATTAATTAATGGTTCCTTATCATCTAAAAGCATGGAGATCCGTGAAGTCCTTGTGGACGTAGTTCTCACCATAATTCTTGTCGTCTCTACCCTCACCCTTGTCTGGCGGGTATGGCAGGATCTTACCATGGCGGTGGCGACAACCCTGATGATGCTCTCTCTTGGCGGGCTGTTTCTATCGCTTAATTACAAGATCCAGCAGCTCGACGCCAGCGTTGTTGCCCGTGAGCGCACCATGCGGGTGAACCTGGAGGAAATTTCCAGGACAATGGCACAGAAATACGACAATACGGTCCAGCACATCGACGCGACGGTGAACGACATCACCCGCAGGATGTACCGGTAACCTCTTTTTGATCGACTATGGGTGTCGCACTCAGGGACATTCTCGGTGAATACCGGGAGGAGGTGGAGCTTGAAAATCTGCGCGGCACCATCGCGGTGGACGCATTCAACGCCCTGTACCAGTTTCTCACCATCATCAGGCAGCCGGACGGCACGCCCCTGATGGACGGTGAGGGGCGGGTCACCTCGCATCTTTCCGGTATTTTTTTCCGGAATATCAATTTTCTCGAAAAGGGGATCCGCCCGGCGTATATCTTCGACGGCGCTCCCCCGGATCTGAAGACTGAGACGGTTGCAAAGCGCCGGGAGGTGAGGGACGCCGCCGGGGAGCGGTGGAAGGAGGCGATCGAGCGGGGAGATACCGCGGAGGCATATAAACAGGCACGCGCCTCTGCCCGCATCGACGACGCCACGATCGCTTCATCGAAGCGCCTGCTCGACCTGATGGGGATCCCCTGGATGGTGGCGCCGAGCGAGGGGGAGGCGCAGGCGGCGTTCATGGCCCGGCAGGGAGACGTCGGCGCCGCCGCCTCACAGGACTACGATGCCCTGCTCTTTGGAGCGCCGCACCTCGTCAGGAACCTCACGGTGTCGGGGAAGCGGAAGGTGCGGGGACGGGCGGTGACCGTGCGGCCCGAGCGGATCGACCTTTCTGCGGTGCTCGCGGGGCTCGGGATCTCACGCGAGGAACTCGTCGAGGTCGGCATTCTCACCGGGACCGACTTCAATCCGGGCATCAGGGGGATCGGCGCCAAGACGGCCCTGAAGATCGTTAAAGGCGGCAAGTTTCAGGAAACGATCATGGATAAGGCGCCCGAATTCGACCCCGAACCTGTGCGGGCGTTTTTCTTAAACCCGCCGGTGACCGCGGACTATCGCCTCGACTGGAAAAAACCCGACCGCAACGGGATCATCGCCATGCTCTGCAACGAGTACGCCTTCTCTGAGGGGAGAGTGGACGCCGGCCTCCAGAAGATCGGGACGAAGGCTGGGCAGAAGACGCTCGGGGACTGGTTTTGAAACGGGGCGGCGGCTCCACTCTGCCTTCCTCCCCCTGGAGCATACGGGCGACCGGACGCCAGCGTGATCCTGCACTTTTGCACCCTGTTTGTACCGTAACGGCACCGGAGATACGTAAACTCCGGGAGAGACGGAGAGGGGCCGGACGTACTATTCTAAAGAGAGAAGAGAGAATTCTCTCTCTCATAGTAATAGATTGCACCAAAATAGAGGCACACACACCACTCGATCTGTCCTGGTCTGTGGGCGGGTGTGTGTGCGATCCGTGTCATAGTGAACATGAGGGACAATATATGGATGAAAGGGCCGGGATGTCCGATCGCGATTTAAAAAATCCCCCGTTCTGTAGCAACATCAACGTGCAGCCCTGTGCAATCAGATGCACGGGTGCAAACAGGGAGTGGGCGGGGCATGAAATAGACGAGAACGGCGATCCTTGCTTCTGAAAATATGGCGCTCTATTCTCTCAGATATTTTCCCTACAGGGACTAACCGATCGGATTTTCTGACAGCGTCGTACCGGCAGATATCTTCAAGTTCAAGCGCCATCCAGGTTTCTTTTTCCCGTCGTTCTTCCTGACCCGGACGCCACGCCAGCGCCGCCGGTCCACGGTGTAGGCCTTCGCCGTTGCAGCCGCGGTCGGAAAAAAGAGCAAAAAAGGTTCTGGATCAGATCCGCCGCCAGATATACGCGATCCTCTGGAGAGCGGTATAGTGGCCGAACACCCCGAAGAACACCAGGATCCAGCCGAGGTACGGCAGGCCGAAGACCGGCGCCGCCACGACGATGTCCAGGAGGCCGGCGACGAGCAGGAGGACCAGGCGGTCGGCCCGCCCCAGCACCCCGCCGTAGTAGCGGCCGACGCCGAGGGCCTGCGCCTGCGTGCCCATGTACGAGGACATCAGCACGCCGGTGAGGGCGAAGACCCCGATCTCCCACGACGCCGCCCCGCCAGCAAAGATGCCGACGATGATGACGATATCGGCGTAACGGTCTGAGACGTGGTCGATGAAATCGCCGCGGAGGCTTGCGACCTTCAGCTCCCGTGCAAGCGCCCCGTCGATGGCGTCGAAGACGGCGTTTATCGCCACGAGCAGGATGGCAAGCCCGATCATCCCCTCGTAGAAAGCGGCGCCGGCGGCAAAGGCCGCGATCAGCGCACCGATCGAATAGAAATTCGGAGTAAGCCCGAGCCAGACCGAGGCGCGAATCGCCGGGGTGAGCAGCCCGGCCACGTACGGGCGGAAGCGGTCGAGGGTCACAGCCCCTCCATCAGGTACGCCGACCAGTCGAAGGATCCCGAAGATGGGGGGACCGTCCCCTCGATGAAGCCCTCGATCAGGTCCGCGGTCTCCGCCGGACTCCGGTCGGTCGTATCGATCTCCAGCACCGTCTCTTGTGGGTGAACCTCCAGCGTCTCGATCAGGATGACGTCGAGGGCCTCTGCCTCGGCGTTCTCCCTGACCTTCTCACGGGCATAGCCCCGCGCGCGAAGGCGGGTTTCCAGGACGTTCGGGCTGCAGCGCAGCACCACCGCACGGTCGGAGGGGAGGAGATGGGCGAGGTGGCCCTCGACGACGCCGTCGACCGGTGCAAACGAGCGGACCCACGCCTCCTCGTCGACGACGCGAGTGTCCCTGTCCGGGTCATCGCCCAGCACGAAGGGGCCGACGGTCTCGGCCGCACGCACGACCGCCCAGCCCCGCTGCTCGAGCTCGTCAGCCACCGTGCTCTTTCCCGTCCCCGGCGTCCCGGTCACCACAGTCATCATAGTCTGTTGATCTCTTCGAGAAAAACTTCATTTTCCCGCTCAGAACCGACGCTCACCCTGATATAGTGATCGGCCAGCCCGGAAAAACTTCTGCACGACCGGGCGATCACGCCCCTCTCGGCGAGACGGGCCGTCGCTTCGTCCCCGGTCATCGGCGCCACGTCGACGAGGACGAAGTTCGCGTCCGAGGGTGCGACCGGGCGGTCGATCCCGGCGAGGAAGCGCTCCCGCCACAGCCGCACGTAGGCTGCGGTCCGATCGATGTGCCCCTGCTCTGCCAGCGCCGCCTCAGCCGCAGCAAGGGCGACGGCGTTCACGGTAAAGGGCGTTGCAGCCCGGTTCAGGTACGGCAGCAGCGCGTCGGGAACAAAGGCGTAGCCGAACCTGAGACCGGCAAGGGAGTACGCCTTCGACATCGTCCGCCCCTCGATCAGGGTGTCGTACTCGTCCATCAACGGGCGGTAGTCGATCCCTGAAAACTCCACGTAGGCGTTGTCGAGGAAGAGCAGGCAGTCGATGCCGTCCAGGATCTCCCTGACCGTCTCCACGGAGAGGGCGTTGCCGGTGGGGTTGTTCGGCGAGCAGAGAAAAGCGATCTTCGCCCCCCGGCAGGCCTCGATAAAGGCCCCGGCGTCGACGGAGAAGTCGGCCTCCCGCGGGACAGGGACGACCACGCCGCCCTGCGCCTCAGCGGCGAGACCGTAGAACGAGAACGTCGGCGTGGAGACGACGACGCGGTCGCCTGGATCGACGACCGCCCTGACGACGTTCTCGATCACTCCGTCCATCCCGTTCCCGATGATGAATGAGTAGTCGCCGTGGCACCGACGCAGGGCGGCGATCAGGGCGGCCGGCCGCGCTTCGGGGTAGCGGTTCCCCTCGCGAAGCGCCGAAAGACCAGCCTCGATCACGGACGGCGGCGGCGGGAGGGGATTTTCGTTGCTCGCAAGGCGGGCGATCTCGGAGAGCCCGCTCAGGCGGGCGATCTCCTCGGGGCTCTTTGCAAAGACGTAGCCCCCCTCGCCGGTATAGATCTGCCTAACGAAGCGCTTCATTGATGACCCCGACGGCGGTGTCGATCTCCTCATCGGTGATCACAAGGGGCGGCACCAGACGAAGGTTGCCGTCCGCGGCGCAGTTCACCAGCACACCGTGCTCGGCGCAGTACGCCGCCGCCTCCGCACACCGGTCGCCGACGGTGACGCCGATCATCAGGCCGTGCACGCGGGGGTTGTGGGCGGCGAGCCCGGCGCGGAACCGCTCCGCTTTTTCGGATATGGACGGCAGGATCTCCTCGATCACCCGGACGGTCGCCCGGCCCGCGGCGCAGGCGAGGGGGCCACCGGCAAAGGTGCTGCCGTGCTCGCTCTTCTTGAACTCAAGCCCCGCGCGGGCCACAAGCCCGCCCATGGGGAAGCCCGAGGCGATCCCCTTCGCCATCGTCACGATGTCGGGGGAGACGCCGGTGTGCTGGTAGGCGAACCACCGTCCGGTCCGGCCCATTCCGGTCTGGACCTCGTCGGCGATCATCAGGGCGCCGCGACTATCGCAGACGTCCCTGATCTCCTGGAAGAAGCCCTCGGGTGCGGGCAGCACCCCGGCCTCGCCCTGGATCGCCTCCACAAACACGCCGGCGATGTCGTCGTCCACCGCCCGCTTCAGGGCCTCGACGTCCCCGTAGTCGATGAACGTGCACTTCGGCTCAAGGGGCTCGAAGGGCTCGCGGATCGCGGGCTTGTGGGTGACGGCGAGCGACCCAAGCGTCCGCCCGTGGAAGCCGTGGGTAAACGCCAAGAACTTCTTCTTGCCCGTAGCGAGGCGGGCGAGCTTGATCGCGCCCTCGTTCGCCTCGGCGCCCGAGTTCGAGAAGAATGCCTTCCCGCCTGCAAGCCCCGAGATCTCGACGATCTTTTCGGCCAGCTCGGCCTGGTGGGGAACGTAGTAGAGGTTCGAGCAGTGGATCAGCTCGTGCGCCTGATCGCAGATCGCCTTCACCACGTCCGGGTGGCAGTGGCCGGTGCTGCAGACGGCGATGCCGGCCACGCAATCGATATATTCGCTGCCTTCGGCGTCCCAGACGCGTGCGCCCCTGCCGCGCACGAGCTTCATGGTGCGGCTGAACGCAGGCATATAATACTGGGCGTCCAGCGCGCGGTAGTCCTGTTCTATTTCCATCCTTTCATCATCTCGTGGTATCTATTCGTTCGTTTACTCGTATTCGATGGTCGCGGGGGGCTTGGGGGTGATGTCGTAGACGACCCGCGACACCTCGGCGATCTCAGAGGTGATCCGCCCGGCGATCCTCCCCATCACTTCGAAGGGCAGTTCGAGGGGATCGGCGGTCATGCCGTCCCGGGAGTTCACCGCTCTCACGGCGACGACCCAGCCGAAACAGCGGATATCGCCCTTGACACCGGTGCCCCGTCCGAGAAGGGCGGCGAAGCACTGCCAGGGCCGGTATGCCTCTACGAGCTCCTCCTCGACGATCGCGTTCGCCTCGCGGACGACGGCGATCGCTTCGGGTGTCACCGCACCGAGCACCCTGACCGCAAGGCCCGGACCCGGGAACGGCATCCGGTGCTGGATCTCCGGCGGCAGCCCGACGCCGCCGGCGACCTCGCGCACCTCGTCTTTGTACAGGTCGCGGAGGGGCTCGATCACCCGCTCGAACATCATGTCGATGGGCATCCCGCCGACGTTGTGGTGGCTCTTGATCCCGCCCTCGCTCTCGATGCGGTCCGGGTAGATCGTCCCCTGGAGAAGGAACTTCGCCCCGGTCGCCTTCGCCTCACGCTCGAATATCCTGACGAACCGCTCGCCGATCACCTTCCGCTTATCTTCGGGGTCGACGACACCCTTCAGCGCAGCGAAAAATTCGTCGGCCGCGTTGACGCGCTTTACCCCGATGTCGCAGAAGAGCTGGCAGATCCGTTCGCTCTCCCCTTTCCGCATCAGCCCGGTGTCGACATAGATGGGAATGAGATTTTTCCCGATCGCACGGGCCGCAAGCATGGCGCAGACCGACGAGTCAACGCCGCCCGAGAGGGCGACGACGACCTTAGCATCGCCCGCCTCACGCCTGATCTCCTCGATTGCGCTCTCGATGAACGCTTCAACCTTTACCATATCAGATCACCCCTGGTTCCGTCGGTTCTTGTTCTCCCTGCAGGCATTCACGAAGCCGAGATAGGGAGGAGACGGCCGCGTCGGCCGCGACCTGAACTCCGGATGGAACTGGGTCGCAAAGAAGAACGGGTGCCCGGGCAGTTCCAGGATTTCCATTCTTTTACCGTCCTTCCCGGAGAATACAAGACCTGATGCCTCAAATTCACCGATATAGTCCGGATTGACCTCATAGCGGTGGCGGTGCCGTTCTGTGATCTCACCCCTCCCGTACAGGTCCCAGGCCGTCGTCTCCGGTACCACCGCTATCGGGTAGCCGCCGAGACGCATCGTGCCGCCGAGGTTGGTCACCTCCTCCTGCTCGGGCAGGATGGCGATCACGTGCGTTCCCGGACCGAATTCTTCAGATATCGCGTCTTCATAGCCGAGAACGTCACGCGCGTACTCGACCACCGCCATCTGGAAGCCGAGACAGATCCCGAGGAAGGGGATCTGGTGCTCGCGGGCGTACTGGATCGCACGGATTTTGCCGGGAATACCTCTCTTCCCAAAACCGCCAGGGATAAGGACACCGTCGACCTCGCTGAGATCCGCCGTGTCATAGGTTTCCGCGTCCAGCCACCGGATCTGCACCTCGGTGGAGATGGCGCGACCCGCATGCTTCAGCGCCTCTTTGATGGAGAGATAGACGTCTTCGACCCCGTACTTCGTAATAAGCGCGATGGTCACCCTGCTCGTGTATTCCGAGGTCACGGTCCGGTACCACTCGGTGTCCACGCCGCGCTTTTCAAGGCCGAGCAGGTCGAGGATGACATTCGCCGCCCCTTCCTTCTCGAGTTCCATCGGCACCTGGTAGATATCAGGAGCGTCGGCAGCGCTGATCACCGCGTTGAGCGGCACATCGCAGAACTCGGAGATCTTCTTGCGGGAATGCACCGGCAATACGCGGTCGCTCCTGCAGACGATCACATCGGGCCGCAGACCCAGTTCGCGCAGTGCCTTTACCGAGTGCTGTGTCGGTTTCGTCTTGAGGTCGCCCATGGTGTCGGCGGGCACCAGGGTCACATGGACGAGAGCCGTGTCGTGCTGGGGAAGCTCGCCCCGCATCTGCCTCACGGCCTCCAGGAAGGGCATGCTCTCGATGTCGCCCACCGTCCCGCCGACCTCGACAAGGCAGACCTCGGCTTTGTGACCGTTGTTCTCGAACGCCTCCGCAGTCCTTGTGATGCAGCCCTTGATCTCATCGGTGATATGGGGGATGATCTGGACCGTGCTCCCCAGGAAATCGCCGCGCCGCTCTTTATCTATGACACTGCGATAGATCTTTCCCGTCGTGATGTTGTGGGCCCTGGTGAGATCAATATCGAGAAACCGCTCGTAGTTGCCGAGATCGAGATCGACCTCGCCTCCATCGCTGAGAACGAAGACCTCGCCGTGCTGTGCGGGATTCATCGTGCCGGCATCGATGTTCAGATAAGGGTCGATCTTGATCGCCGTGACCTGATAGCCCCGGTTCTTGAGGATCCGTCCCATCGAAGCCGCCGTAATCCCCTTGCCAAGGCCGCTCATTACGCCGCCAGTAACGAATATATACTTCAAAACAATTCCCCGCGGATCTCGTCTGCAGAAATATATCTCACCGGTGGATTATAGTTGTTAGGGAGGGGGTTGAGAGAGCGGATGACGGTTTGTCCGGATCCCGCCGTTCCGGTTCACAGGCCGCAGGGTGAGCTGCATCCCCTATCTTCTGGGCTGCAAAACAGCGAAAGACGCCGTCGTTCTGGCCAGCACCTGACCGTCGTCACCGGCGACCTCTCCCTCTGTAAAGGCGACGGACCGACCCTTGCGGATCACACGGCCGGACGCACGGATCGTCCCGTCCTGTACACCGGACAGGAACGACGTCGCCTCAGAAATCGTTGCAATACGCTCGCCCGGATCGAGGACGGTGATCAGCGCAAGGGCCATTGCTTCGTCCACAAGCGCAGTATAAACACCACCCTGCAGCCAGCCGTCGCCGTTCAGCATATCGGGCCTCACCTGCATCGACAGGACGGCCGCTCCGTCGCCGAAGGAGACCGGATCAATCCCCATCATGACGAAGAAAGGGTTTGCTTTCTGTCCTTTGGCGGATATTTCCTCCAGATATCCCATACAATGCTATTATGTCCGGCTCAAGCATAATCGTTGCTTTCTGCAAGAGAAACGCCTATATGCTGCTGCGTTGTGGTATCATTCATGGACAACGAAGAAACGGAGATGCTTAAAGACCTCATCTGGCTCAACGCCGTAATAGCGACGGAGTTGATCCAGATCACCGAGAACACCTCGCAGATCCTCAGAAAGCAGGCCCCGCCGCCCACCTGTCTCGCCGACCACCAGAGCCTCAGGGAGACCGCACTCGCCATCGCCGAAAAATACAGACCCAGCACCGCACTCGCCCCCCACCTGCACGGCCATCAGTGAAGATACTGTTATCCGGCACGGTCACCCACATACTGCTATGAAACTCATATGCGCAATCGCGCCGGACAGATTCCGGGATGAAGAGCTTCTCATCCCTCTGGACGTCTTTGCAGATGCCGGCATTGAGACGGTTATCGCATCGACCCGCACCGGCACCTGCGAGGGAATGCTCGGGGCCGCGGTGGAGGCTTCGGTGCCATTTACGGCTGTTTCTCCGGACGAATATGACGGTATCGTCATCGTGGGCGGGATCGGATCTCAGGACTATCTCTGGGGCGACAACGATCTGATCGGCCTTGTGAAGTCCTTCGCCGCCGCCGGGAAAGTTGTCGCGGCGATCTGTCTCTCCCCGGTTGTCCTTGCACGGGCAGGCGTCCTCTCCGGGAAAAAGGCAACGGTCTTTCACAGCCCCGGCTCCGTAACCGAACTGAAGCGGGGAGGGGCGACGCAGGTGGACGACGACGTGGTGACCGACGGCAGAGTTGTGACGTCAAACGGTCCTTCCGCCTCAGAAGCCTTTGCGAAAGCGGCTGTATCTCTCCTCTCCGTTTAATCTTTTATTCCGTCTTCGGAGACATCAGCCCCTCTCACACACCCACAGGTGAGGTAGGGGCACCCATTGCCGATATCATGGTTGGCGACATTATTTTAACGAAAGGCATGTTTGCTGCATTTTTTGATTATTACATAACAAATATATGTCATGTTGATTATGAAATTAAAAGGGACGTGGGAGCGGATATGCCTTGGAAAGCTCAAAACTGAACCTTCGCAACCAGGAGATTGCACAACTGCATCAGGCCCCTGACCCGGCCGGGGACGGGTTTCTGCTAATCGATCATGAAGGTGTGGTCATCTATGTCAACGAGGTGTTCAGGGAGGACTACGGCCTCTCACCCGAAGCGTTCATCGGAAGAGATGCCATTGAAGTGATCGAGTCTGAAATAGCTCCCCTATTCCAGGATGCTGACGCGTTTACAGCAAAAGTTGAGGCCATATATCGGAAAGGACGCGATGCGGGCGGACTTGAGTGGGCAATCCGGGGGGAAAAAAACAGGTGGATCGCCTATTCCAGTGAGATCGTCAGGCAGGGACCCCTGAAGGGCGCCAGAATCGATCTCTTCAGGAACCTTTCCCGGACAAAAGAGATCGAAAATGCCCTTCACATGTCCAGGCAACTCAACGAAGCACTCACAGCGACCCACGGCCTTCCAGGGTGCAGAACCACACCGGACGGGGCGATCATCTCAGCAGACGAGCCGTTCCAGAGATTGTTCGAAATCCGAACGGGTGAAAGTGCGATCACCGACCTTATATCTCCTTCCGTCGCAGAAAACCTCAGAAAGAACCTCGCCACTCTGACCCCATCAAGCCCTGAAACCAGAGTCCCGGAGGAAAGAGGTGAGTGGAAGGTATACGGCCTTTTTGATGACGAGGGTGTCCTCTCGGAGCTGGAATGGTCATGGCAGGGCCCGAGGAGCACGAACACAGGCGACCAGCAGCCTGAACAGCACGGCGGGGCACTGATCTTCAGGGAGGACCGGGCAGGCATGATCTCGTCTGTCAACCAGCCGGGTTTGCAGATGATCGGCAGTAATCCCGGAAGTATAGAGGGGACGGCGGTCCTCTCCATAGTTTCTCCCGCTGACAGGGAGACCGTATCACAGGCGCGTCAGGCCTTCATCTCAAGTTCGCTCCTCTCGGTGGAGTGCGCATGTCACCTCTCCCTGCCGGCGTCAGGGGGAGAGGCGCCCCCCGTCGTCGTACAGATCTCCCGGGTGAAGGACAGAGAGGGACGGCAGGACGGATACCTCTGGGTCGTCCGCCCTTCAGCAGACAGGGACGGCACCCTGCCCGGGGGTACATCCACTATAGCGGCGGAGAGCAGCACACACTGCGAGATCAGGTGCCTCAAGGCGCTGTTGCAACTCCTGCAGGACGAAGAAACGCCTGAAAAGGTGCTCCTCTCCGGAGCGGCAGCCATGATCTGCAGGGTCGTTCCGTGGATCAGGGGTGTCAGCATTCAGGCGAAGAGGGATGTCAGCGTTCAGGCTGGTATCGGAGAAGGCGAACAGGCGGTCTTCCCGTTCGGAAGCGATGGTCGGAAAGGGGAGATGATCTTCCATACCTCCGCAGAACAGGGCAATCCCGAATTGCGGGCCGACTTCCTTAAAGCGATCGCGGAGGGAGTATCGGGGTATCTCGGGAGAAAAATTGCGAATACAGAAATAAAATCCCTGGAAAAGTCGTATCTTACCCTTTTCGAGACCACCGGCACGGTTTCCTTCGTTCTTGATCCCACCACCAGAGTGCTCATGGCAAACCAGGAGTTTCAGCGACTTTTCAACCTGAAACCCGATGATATCCAGAAGGGGATCGAGTGGACGTCCTTGATCTCTGAAGAAGACCGTTCCCGGATCAGAAGTTACCACGAACTCAGGCGTAGCGAACCAGGCAGCGTCCCTTCGATTTATGAGTGCAGGGTCATCGCCGGGGACGGCACGCCGAGAGACATGGTCGCCAGCGTCTCTCTGATCCCTGGGACCGACCGGTCGGTGATCTCTCTGCTCGACATAACGGCAAAAAAAGAGACCGAGCTTGAACTTCGAGAGAGCGAGCAGCGCTACCGCTTGATGACGGAGAATGCAACCGACATCATATTCACCCTGGACCCCGACCTCACCTTCACCTATGTCAGCCCCTCCTTCGAGCGGCTTATCGGGAGACCTGCGGCGGGCGTGATCGCCCATCCGATCACAGAATATATGAGTCAGGAATCGGCCGCTCTCCTCTCAGACGCCGTACAGGGGATCATTGCACCGATTAACCCGGATGAGCCGGTGGCATCCCAGGTTCTTGAGGTGGAGGGGATCCGCGCCGATGGAGAGCGGATCTGGATGGAGGTGCAGATCAACCCCCTCAGGGAAGGGGACGGATCCCGGATCGGCATGATGGGCGTGATGCGCGATATCAGCGAGAGAAAAGGCGCGGAGGAACGGGAGATCAGGTATGTCAGCGAACTTTCTTTCCTCTCCAGCGCCGCAATGGGTTTTGTCGAACTCCCGCCCGAAGAAGAGATCTACCGGTTTATCAGCGAACATCTCTGTGAGATTCTGGAAGAGACGCTCGTCTTTGTGGCAGACTACGATGAGGTGGACGACGCCATCTCTCTGAGAGCGATCTCGGGCGTCGACGAGGATGAAAGCCCGCGTCTGTATTCTCTTTCACGGAGCATCACAGGGATGAAAATCTCTCTCCCGGAAGACGTAAAGGCCGATCTGAGAGAGGGCGCGCTTCTCCCGTTGAGTGAAGGAGCGGTGTCCTGCGCCCTTAGCCGCCCTGCCTGGTCGCTTGCCCGGGCATATGCCTGGGGCAGTTCGGCGCGTTACGCGGCGATCGGGATCGTGCGGGAAGAATCCCTCTTCGGGTGCGTGATCCTTGTCCAGAAGAACGACGCCCTGATGGAGAAGATCGCAACAATCGAAACTTTCGTCCACCTCTCGTCGGTCGCACTCCAGCGGCGGCATCTCGAAACCGAACTGGAGTCCGCGCGCGCACATCTCCAGCACATCCTCTCATCGAGCCCGGTCGTGATCTATGCCTCGGAGATGCCGCACGACGGAGAGAGCGGTATGGGTCCGATCACGTTCGTAACCGACAACATCACCACGCTGCTCGGATATGAGTCGCAGGAGGTGATTTATGACTCGTCGTTCTGGACGAGCAGGATACACCCGTCGGACCGCCAGCGCGTCCTCGAAGAGGAGCTGGCAACACTCCCGGACTCGGGGCGGCTGACACTGGAATACCGGATCAGACACAAGGACGGAAAATACCGGTGGCTCCACTCCGAGGTGAAACTCCTCAGGGACGAGGACGGGAACCCGTCCGAGGTGATCGGTTCTGCGATCGACATATCGGAGAGGAAGCGGATCGAAGAGGCGCTCAGGGTGATGGACAGCGCCGTCACCTCGTCCATCAACGCCATCATCATCACCGACCTTGAAGGCGATCTCGTCTTTGCCAACAATTCGGCCCTGAGGCTCTGGGGATATGACGACATCAAACGGGTGATCGGCAAACCGCTCGATCGTTTCTGGCAGCCTAAGAAAAAAATCGTCAGGATCCTGGAAAGGATCGATCAGGACGGGGGCTGGATGGGAGATCTCATCGGCAAAAAGAAGGGAGGAAAAAGGTTCCATGCGAATGTCGCGGCGAGCATGGTCGCAGACGAGGAGAACGATCCCCTCTGTATCATGCTTTCTTTCACCGACATCACCGAAAAGGTCGAGATCGAAGAGGAACTGGCGCGTTACCGCGGCCATCTCGAAGAGCTGGTGATCGAGCGCACAGAGAAACTGACCCAGGCAAATGAGATGCTCAGTGCCGAGGTTATCGAGAGAAAGCGCGCGGAAGAGGCGATCCGGGCTCTCAGCACCTTCAGAGAGAGCGTCATCGAAAGCGCCACCATGATGCTCGCCGTCACCGACATGAACGGTGTCGTGACAGTGTGGAACCGCGCCGCCGAGGAGATCAGCGGTTTCGGCAGGGACGAAGTGGTGGGCGGCACCGAGATCTGGAAAACGTTCGGGCCTGAAAAAGAGGGTGGTTCGGATACGATGGCGGGTGTACTGGCCGGGCTCAAAGAAAGAGGGTATATCGAGAACATCGAGGCGAATATCCGGGCGAAAAACGGCGAAGTCAAGGTCCTCCAGTGGGACGCACGCCTCCTCAAGGACGCCGGGGGCCAGGCCATCGGCGTGGTCCACATCGCACAGGACGTCACCATCAGGAGGCGGATGGAGAAGAGGGTCAGGGAGAGCGAGGCGCGCTACCGCGCCGTCGTCGAGGATCAGACCGAATGGATCTGCCGCTTCGGGCCCGACCTTCGGTTGACATTCAGAAACGCAGCGTTCTGCCGCGCTTTCGGCCTCAAAACCATCGCCGGGTCTGAAATATCCTTCAGGGAGATCATACCCTCGGGCTTCGACGACCTGCTGGCCTCATTTGAGAATCGGTCACTGGAGGGCAGGCAGAGCGTCAGGATTGAAGGGCGGTTCGAACGCGACGGCCGGAAAGAGCGCTGGCACCAGTGGGATGTCCGCGCCATACCTGCAGCCGACGGTTCGATCACCGAGTACCAGGCGATCGGGAGAGACATCACCGAGATGAAGATAGCGGAAGAAGAGTTTATCAGGACGGAGAAACTCCTCTCCCTCTCGGATCTCGCCGGTGGCATCGCCCATGACTTCAACAATGTCCTGACCTCGATCATGGGCAACCTGAACCTGGCAAAGATGAAAGTTACGCCTGATGACTTCATATACCGCCGTCTGAGCGAGGCCGAGGCCGCCACAGCGCGGGCGGGAGAGATCACAAAGCAGCTCTTCAGTTTCTCAGACCGTTCCACGCCTGAAAAAGAAACGGTCGATGCGACCAACCTCATCCAGGAGGCGTCCTCGTACTCGTTGCGCGGCTCAAAGAGCAGGTGCAAACTCGATCTCGAAACCGCGCCGATGCCGGTGCACGTCGACACCACCCAGATCTTCCAGGTGCTCCAGGCCCTGATCGTCAACGCCGATCAGGCGATGCCGGGAGGAGGGCTGGTGACGGTCGGGGCCGCGCTTACCGAGGTGGGAGGGGACGACCCTGTTCCCCTCCCGAGAGGCCCCTATGTGAAGATCATGGTGCAGGACCATGGCGCCGGCATCCTGCCCGAGCACATGGGCCGGATCTTCGATCCCTATTTCACCACCAAGGAGCACGGTACAGGTCTCGGCCTCGCCATGGCCCTGCCGATCATCAAGAATCACGGAGGCTGGCTGGACGTCTTCTCCACGCCCGGGGAGGGCACGACCTTCTTCCTTTATCTGCCAGCATCGGCAAATAATATAAATGTGAAAACCGAGCCGGAAGCGGTCCCTTCGGTCGGGATGGGATCGATTCTTCTGATGGATGACGAGGCAGGAATACTTGACACCACAAGTGATATCCTCCAATACCTCGGCTATACGGTCACCACGGCACAGGACGGCGAGGAGGCGGTGATGCGGTTTGACGAGGCGATGAAAGCAGGAAAAACATTTGACGCAGTGATCCTCGATCTGACCGTTCCTGGAAAAATGGGAGGCCTCGCCACCATGGGACGCCTCAAAGAGATGGACCCACAGGTGAAAGTCGTGGTGTCCAGCGGCTACCTGAACGATCCGATTATCAGGAAACCGGACAGGTACGGCTTTGCTGCAAGTATCTGCAAGCCTTATATGGTTCACGAACTGGGCAGGGTACTCCAGGAAGTGCTCTCCGACTGAACTTTTTTTCATTACCCTTATTGCGCCCGGGGGTACACTTCTTCTTGCGTAAATGACAGAGGAACCATCAGACGATCCCCGGAAAGAGGCATTTGCCCTCTATGAAGACGGCAGATACCGCGAGTCCATCTGTGTGTGCACCCGGGTACCGGAGGACACGTCCCTTGGCATCCTTGTCGCAAAAAACCTCGTAGCACTCGAAGAGTACAAAGAAGCCGAAGCACAGGTGCGAGATCTTCTGGTGAAAATGCCGGAGTCCTCCTATCTTCATAGCTTTCTCGGATGTGTGCTCGCCGCCAGAGGGGATGACGGGGCGATCGCGGAGTATGCAGAGGCAATCCAGCTCGATCCGAAAAACGAAGAGGCGCTCCGGGCCTACTCGGCCCATTTCACCGACCTCGGCGATCACCGCTCGGCCATCCCCCTGCTCTATGCGCTTGCCCGCCTCTCGAAAAAACGCGATGACGCCGTCGCCCTGATGCGCGGCCTGATCGAGGCCGGAAAGGGAGAAGAATCACTTCTGGCATATGAAGAACTTCTCGGCGGTGCAGGTGCGGAGGGAGATTATATCGACTCCCTGCTGGTGGCCGGCCGCCACCGCGAGGCGGCGGCAGCGTCCATCAAAGCCTTCAGGGAGAGACGCGACCCAACATTTTTGCGCCAGTACCTGGCCGCCGTGGCAGCGTTCGACAGGAAGGGTGCATTGAAACTCTTTCCCCACTTCCTGAAAGACTGCCCGGACGACGACCTCGCTTTCGACCATGTTCTCCTCCTGAAATCCGAAGGAAAGTGCCGAGAGGCTCTTGAAGGGTGCGAGGCGCTCATCGCCCGAAGCCCCCACCCGATCTACAAACTGGTGGCCTGCGAACTGATCGCCGCCACCGGAAGGACCGATCTCGCCCGGCAGGGTTACGAGGGGCTGATAGCAGAGGAACTGCACCGGATGGACGATCCGGAAAGCCTGGGCATGGTGATCGAGGCATATGAAGAATTTTTGCGGAAGACGCTCAGGCCCTCGACCGTCCCGCCGTGTTACCTTACCACGGTTTCTTCTGACACAAACGTGGTCAGCCTCACCAGGACCGGCCTATTTTATGCTTCGTTCGGGCAGACGGCAGAGGCCAAGGAGTGGCTGTACCGCGCATACCGTCTCGACTTCCTCAACGGCGGCATAGAATACGCCCGTTTTCTCGCCGGGCAGGGGGAGATGCGGGAGTGCGAGAAAGTGCTCATGCACATCCTCGCCAATATCAGGCGGAGCGCCGATCTGGTACGGGTGGCCGATGCGGTCATCGACGCCGGCACCGACTGGAAGGGCATGCGCCGGTTGATCGATGCGCTCATCGACCGCTTCTCCGCTGCCGTCAGGTCCCTCGGCCCCGGCGGGATCGAGGTCTTCGCGCGGATCTACCTCCGTGCGGCCGAAGAGGCGCTTTCAATCGGAGATTATGCCCGATGCAAGGAGTGCTCCCTCCGCGGCCTCGATATGACGCGGAAAAACCTGAACGATTTCTTCGACCTGATCAGACGCTGCAAGGAGGCGACCGTCGCCGAGAGGCCGGCTCTCCCCTCCAGAAATACGGCCTGCGTCCGAACGACCGAAGAGGAGGCGGCACCTGATCTAGGGCTGGACGAGCGGGAAGAGGCACTCGTCGCCTTTTTACAGCAGCACCGCGAGAGCAATGAGGAGGAGCTCCGCAAGGTGCTCGGCACGCGCCGCGTAAGCGGGGTGATAAACCGTCTGATCAGAAAAGCCTCCGACGCCGGCGTCCCTCTCATCGAGAAGAAGGGGATGGGGGAGCACGGCGAGGTCTATGTCTATTGCGGGAAGTGAAAGGATGGACGGAAAGAAAACAGAAAGCATCGGCATTATCAACGCCCTGAGAAGAGGAACCGTTCCGGCGTCAGGGCTTGAACGGCTTGCCGTCGGTCTCGAAGTGGAAGAGCGGGTGATCGGCGGGCAGCTTGACTATGCAGCCTCGGGCGGGGCCGATGTAAAGTTTGTCCGCGGCGAATACGGAAGCGGAAAGACCTTTCTTGTGGCGCGCGCCCTTGAGATCGCCCGGAGCAAAGGGTTTGCGACGGCCCATGTGATGATTTCGGCGGACACGCCTCTCCACAAACTCAGCGCCCTCTATTTCCGTATCCTCTCCTCCCTGCAGGTAGCCGGGCACGAACACGCCCTCAAGGAGATCGTGGACAACTGGATCTTCTCCATTGAGGAGCGGATCATCGAGGTGGAAGGCGCTTCCGAGGAGGACGAAGCCCTCGAAGCCGGGACGGTGGCACGGATCGAGACGGCGCTCGCCGACATATCCGCGGTGAACCCGGCCCTTGCAGCCGCGCTGCGCGTCTATTATACGGCGAACAACGCCGGCGACTATCCCCTCGCCCAGGCGGCGCTCGGCTGGCTCTCGGGCGAGCCCCACATCGGCCGCGACTTCAGGCGGGCGGCCGGGGTGAAGGGGGAGGTGGACGACGTTTCGGCTTTCGTCTTCCTTCAGGGGATCATGCGGATCGTCAGGGCGGCGGGCTATGCGGGGATTGCCGTCGCCCTCGACGAGGTCGAGACGGTGCAGGCCCTGCCGTCGAACCTCCGCGAAAAGGGCTACAACAACATCCGCCAGATCGTCGACACTGTCGACCGGGGGGAGATGCCCCACTGGTACTTCCTCTTCACCGGCACGCCGGCCTTCTTCGAGGGCTCGAAGGGGATCAGGTCGCTCCCGCCCCTGTACGATCGTCTGCGGGTCGTCGGCACCGACGGCGTCGCAAACCCCCTGCAGGCACAGATCGTGCTCAGACCCTTCGACATGAACAAACTCGAAGAGGCGGCCCTGAACGTCTCGGGCATCTACGCCGACGCCGCATCGCCCGTGGACCGGAGTCGGGTCTCCCACCGGTTTATCAGGTCCATGATCGACAGGATCACCTCGCGCTTTGGCGGGCGCGTCGACGTCATCCCCAGGATCTTCCTGCGGGAGTTCGTGGACATCCTGGACAAATGCGAACTCTACCCTGACTACGACCCGTCCTCGGCCTATGCCTTCGACGCCGGGAAGGTGAAGGGCGAGCTGCGAGAGGAGGAAGAAGCGTTCCTCGAAGTCGAGTTCTAAAGGGAGGGCGTTTATAGCCGGCGGCTCCCATCTTTTCTGATGACCGACGCCATGAATAAACATACCTATCTTTCAGAGATCGCCGACGGGGATCGGGTGGACGATCTCTTTCTCCTCCTGACAAAGGAAGTGAAACGGAAGAAGGACGGAAACCCATATATTTTTGCCATTGTCGCCGACCGGTCGGGGACAGTCCCCTGCAACGTCTGGGGGACGGGAACCTGCGGCGAAACGATGCTTGAAACCTGCGCGGCCCTCGAAGCGGGCAGGGTGTTCCGTATCTCGGGAAAAGTTTCGGCCTTTAACGGATCTCTGCAGATCAGCGTGAACGAGGGCGTCGAGTATCTGCAGCAGCCTGTCCCGGAGTCGGAGATCGAACCCGCAGATTTTGTCAGGACGAATACGGACCCCGCCGTCCTGAAACGCGGGATCTGGGATCTGATCGGAGAGATCGCCGATCCTGCGCTGAGCGATCTGGTACTGGATGCGATCACAGGATCGGACGGTTTTTTCGAGAAACCTGCGGCAAAAGGGCGCCATCATGAATATCGGGGCGGCCTTGCCGAGCATACGCTCGAAACGGCCAGGATTGCAGTGGCCGGATGCGACGCCCACTATGCCGGATGCAACCGGGATCTGGTCCTCGCGGGCGCACTCCTCCATGACATCGGGAAGGCGTTCTCATTCGATCTGGCCGGACTCTGCTTTGTTGCTCGGCCTGAGTACGACCTGATCGGACATATCAGCCTCGGGGTCACGTACCTGGAGCGGTTCAGAAACCGCCTCTCCCCCACCCTCTTTTCCCATCTCATACACATCGTCCAGTCGCACCACGGCCCCCACGGCGAGGTGCCCTGCCAGACGCCGGAGGCATGGATGGTCCACATCGCAGACTATGCAAGCGCGACCATCAGGGAAGCGGCAGACGATCAGGCCGCCCTCGAACCGGGCTCGGGGACGCGAAACGGCAGAAAATGCGGCGGGCCGGTGTGGCGGTTCTGAACCGGCACGGCCGGATCTTTTTTTCGTTCTTGCGCAGAGCTGTTCCGATTGATCACTCCGCGGCAGAAGGGGGGATCAGATCACCGGACCATATCTGTACCGGAGGGCAGACCCCGGGATCGGCGATCCTGGTCCCGTTCCCAATGAATACAACCCGCGATGTGATCGGGACAGCATGGATCTCGGCCGCGTAGCCGATCTCATCCTGCCAGACCAGACAGGCCTCTTCATAGGAGGGGGTGATGCAGAGGGTCGTCCGGCTTTCCCTGTCGATGACGATATAGCGTACCGCTTCAGGTGCAGGGGAGTTGTTCATCATTATTTCTGTACATTCCCGAGAAAGTAAATAAATTGGTTAAACTAACCATGAAAAGAAGCCCCGACAAACGGGCCAGAACACCAGTATTCCCGCTGGCACCGCAGCGTGAACCCTCGAAGATAAAAAAAGAGAGATCAGGCGTTTTTTCGCCTGCGGATTCTGACCGAGTTTGCATGGGCGTGGAGGCCTTCGGCGGTGGCGAGGGTTTCAACGACACCGCCGAGCCACTCAAGGCCTTCCCTGTTGATCATCTGGACCGAAGAGGTCTTGCAGAAGTGGTGAACGTCGAGGCCCGAGAAGACCCGGGCGAATCCGGCAGTGGGCAGGACATGGTTGGTCCCAGAGGCGTAGTCGCCGAATGCGACGGCGGTGTACGGCCCGACAAAGATCGAGCCGGCGTTGCGAACGGCGTTGAGGGCCGCCAGCGGGTCGGCCACCTGTATGGAGAGGTGCTCGGGGGCGACGTCGTCCATGGCGGCGATCGCCTCGTCGAGATCGGCGGCGACGAAATATCCCGAGTTTCCGAGGGCCGCCTCGATGATAGAGCGGCGAGGAGCGCTTTTCATCTGCCTCTTGATCTCGTTGCCGACCTTCCCGGGCAGCGCCGGGTCGGTGGTTATGAGAATGCATCCGGCATGGGGATCGTGTTCGGCCTGTGCAAGGATATCCGCGGCGACAAATACCGGGTCAGCCGTTCCGTCGGCGAGAATACCGATCTCCGAGGGGCCGGCCGGGAAGTCGATCTCGGCATGCTCCCTGAGCATCATCTTCGCGGCGGTGACGTACACGTTGCCGGGGCCGACAATCTTCTGGACCGGATCGATGGTTGCGGTCCCGAGGGCCATCGCCGCAATCGCCTGTGCGCCGCCGACACGATAACACTCGTCCACACCAGCGATGTCGAGGGCGACGAGGGTGAGGGGGTGGACGGGTGGCGGGGTGCAGACACAGATCTCCGGGACGCCGGCCACCTGCGCAGGAACGGTGGTCATCAGGGCCGTCGAAGGGTAGGCCGCCCGTCCGCCCGGGACATAGGCGCCGATCCGGTCGAGCGGGGTGGTCTTGACGCCGACGATGACGCCGGGCTCCACCTCGTCAAGCCAGAGCGAGTGGTTGCGCTGGAGCTCGTGGAACCTCCTGATATGCGCCTCGGCTTCGGTGAGACTTTCGATAAGGGCGTCGTCCACCTCCTCGTAGGCTCCCTCGAATTCCTCAGGGACGACGGCAAGGTCTTCGAGATCGATCTTGTCGAACTCTTTTGTGAACCTGTAAAGCGCCCCGTCGCCGTCCTTTTTCACGCCCTCGATAATCGCAGCGACGGCTTCACGCACGTCTGCAAGGTCGGAGCGCCGCTGCTCTTCCCATTCCTCAATATCCAGCGCCTTCCACATGGTGCAGATAGGTTGGTGGCGGTATCATTAAGGCTTGCCATGGGCGGAGTCAACCCATTCACATTAACCTCCCCAAAATCAACAGTGTTATTTATCAAACACACCTACAGTCAATGTATGAAACACACGAAAATCGTTATTATTGCTGCGCTGCTCGTTTGCGCCGCAGTATTCCTGTGCGGGTGCACCACCACCCCGAGTGAGAGTGCACCGGCCACGACCGCACCCACCACTATCAGTGGCGTTGTCACCGTTTTCCACGCGGGCAGCCTCGCAGCACCCTTTGAAGAGCTCGAAAAGCAGTTCGAAGCGAAATATCCGGGCACCGACGTCCAGCTGGTAGCCGGGGGTTCGACAAAAGTGGTCAAGGACATCACCGAACTCGACAAGAGCGCCGACGTCCTTGCTTCTGCGGACTACACTCTCATCCCGGACCTGATGATGCCGAACTCCACCGATTGGTACGTCACCTTCGCCAAGAACCAGATGGTCCTCTGCTACACGAACAACAGCAAATATGCCAGCGAGATCACCGCCGACAACTGGTACACGATCCTTGAAAAGCCCGACGTCGCATGGGCTTTCTCCGACCCGAATCTGGACCCCTGCGGTTACCGCACACCTATGGTCATTCAGCTGGCCGAGAAATACTACGGCGACGACCAGATCTTTGAGCAGGTCGTCGTGGCAAACTCGAACATTACGACAACCGAAGACAACGGTGTCTACACCATCCACGCCACCTCTCCCGAGCCGACAGGCACTCTGCAGATCAGGCCGAAATCGGTCGAACTCGTACAGATGCTCGAGAGCGGCGGACTCGACTATGCATGGGAGTACCGTTCGGTCGCCGCCCAGAACAATCTGAACTTCATCGAGCTCCCTGAGGCGATCGACCTCTCGTCGGTGAAGTATGCCGATGACTATGCAACGGTTCAGGTCGACACTGCGGGCGGCATGATGATCGGCAAGGCCATCGTCTACGGCGCAACCGTTCCGAACAACGCCGAAAACCCGGATGCAGGCGTGGAGTTCATCAAAATGCTCATCGGCACTGAGGGGCAGGCAATCATGGACGGACAGGGTCAGCCCCCGATCGTCCCGGCCGGCGGTTTCGGAAATGTTCCGGCCGCACTGAAGGATCTCACCGCATCCTCCTGATCTCTTCTTTTTTACCAAATCGAGAACCATGGCGCAGATATCTGTACTCCGCGACCGCTGCCTCGTCTCCTTTTCCCTTCTCGGCGGTGTCATCCTCGGCCTCACCGTCCTCGCTCTGATGAACATGACGGTGAAAGAACTCGCCGACATCCCCCACCTCCTGCGGGTCGCCGCCGATGCAAAGGTGATCGACTCGATCGTCCTCACCATGGCAGCCGGTCTAAACGCCATCGTGATCCTGATGATCTTCGGGATACCGCTCGCCTATGTGCTTGCAAGAACGAATTTCAGGGGTAAAGGAATCGTGGAGAGCATCGTCGATATTCCCCTGATGCTCCCCCATACCGTGGCCGGCATTCTGGTCTACATCCTCTTCATGAAACGGGGGCTGATCGGCGCTCCTTTCTACAGCCTCGGCTTCTCCTTCGAAGACGCCTATCCCGGGATCGTCGTCGCCATGCTCTTCGTGGCCTCGCCGTACTTCATCAACTCGACCCGCGAGGGATTTGAAAAGGTGCCGGTCCACCTGGAAAACGTGGCGAGGACGCTGGGAGCAAGCCGATTTTCCGCCTTTCGCCACGTTGTCCTGCCTCTCTCGGCGCGGGACATCTATAACGGGGCGATCCTGGCATGGGGGAGGGCGATCGGGGAGTTTGCCGCCATCATCATGATCGCCTACTACCCGATGGTGATCTCGACCCTGATCTACTACCGGTTCACGACAAGCGGGATAAAGGAAAGCAGCACCGTGGCGTTCGTCATGATCCTCGCCTGCTTCGCCGTGTTCATGACGCTGCGTTACCTGTCGCGCTTCATCGGGAGGCACGATGATCGAGTTTAGACACGTCTCCCTCACCCTCGGGAACTTCGCCCTGCGGGACATCTCCCTCACCGTCAGGAAGGGAGACTACTACTTCATCATCGGGCCGTCGGGGGCCGGGAAGACCGTGCTTCTGGAAGCGATCGCCGGGCTCCACCTGCCAGACCAGGGGGAGATCCTCATCGAGGGGCGGGAAGCCTCCGGCGTTCTTCCGGAAAAACGGCGGATCGCTCTCGTGTACCAGGACTACTCCCTCTTCCCGCACATGACCGTAGAGGAGAATATCGGATTCGGCCTTGTAATGCAGAAACGCCCGAAAGACGAGATCACCAGAAAGGTGGGAGAACTGCTCCTGCAGTTCGGGATCGAGCATCTCAGAGACCGTTTCCCGGGTACAATGAGCGGCGGCGAACAGCAGCGGACGGCGATCGCCCGCGCCCTCGCCTCAGATCCCGAGATCCTCCTCCTCGACGAACCCTTCGCCGCCCTCGACCCGGTCACCCGGGAGCGCCTGATGACCGACCTCCGGCGGGTCCACCGGGAAACCGGCCTCACCATCGTTCAGGTGACGCACGCCAGGGAAGAGATCCTGCGCATGGCAACCTGCTGCGCCGTGATCATCGACGGCAGGCTCGTCCAGGACGGGCCGGCCGATCAGGTATTCGAGACCCCGGAGAGCACGGCGGTCGCACGCTTCGTCGGCATGGAGAACATTCTCGCCGGGGTCGTCACCGCCAATGCAGAGGGGCTCACTACGCTCGACGTGGGAGGGAGGAGCATTGTCGCCGTCTCAGAAGCGTGCCCGGGCACCCAGGTGGATGTCGTCTTCAGGGCCGCCGACGTGACACTCCATACAGGGAAGGGGGATGAAGAGAGCACCGCCCGGAACTGTCTTGAGGCCGTGATCACCGCTGTCGTCCCGCTCGGCGGCCCGCTCACCGAGGTGTATCTGAACGCCGGCTTCCCGATCGTGGCGCTCGTCACCAGGCGGTCGGCAGAAGACCGCGATCTCGCCCGGGGCATGAATGTTACGGTGTCGATAAAGGCGAGCGCGGTCAGGGTCATCCAGGAGCGATTTTGAATCGCTACCCCCTTATCCCTTTCAACCCTATCTTCGTGCATGGATCAAGATAACCCCTTATCAGGACGGAGCGGCGTCTGGCGCCTCGCGGGCGTCGCACGCGGGCGGGTGCAGGGCGTCGGCTACCGCGGTTATGTCGCGGGGAGGGCGGCCGCCCGCGGCCTTGCCGGCTACGTGCAGAACCTCCCTGACGGAACGGTGGAGTTCGTCGCCGAAGGCGAGGCCAAAGACCTTGCGGCCTTTCTGGAGGAGGCATGGGCGCGGGACGAACCGGTGATCGGCGTCGGGGAGATCGCGGCCTCGGTCATGGAGCCGACCGGCGAGTTCAGCCGCTTCGAGGCGCGGTTCGGCGACCGGCAGGAGGAGTTTTTCAGGCGAAGCGGGTTTGCCCTCGATCTCATGAAGGAGATGCTCAGGACCGAGCAGGAGATCCTCGCCGAGCAGAGGAAGACAAATGTGCTCCTCGAAGCGATTCTCAGGGCCGGCAGAAGATGAACATCCGTTTCGCATGCGACGGAGAGAGGGCGCGCTCGCAGCCACGTACGGATCAAGAAATCAATATTTTTTCAGAAAAGATATTAACAAATTTAAACATTTTGTGAAACATGGAACTGCAGCCGCACCGAAGGGAAGGCGTCCTCCCGCTGCCGGTCGTCCTTGTCTCGACCATCTCCCCACAGGGCATCCTTAACGCCGCACCCTGGGGGAACATTACCCCTATCCTCAGGCCTCTCGACGAGATTGTCCTGGCCTCATGGACAAGGCGCAACACCCTCGACAACATCAGGGCGACCGGAGAGTTCGTCGTCAACGTCCCCCCCGCCGGCATGAGCCGTGAGGTCATGATCTGCGCCCGGAATTACCCGCCGGACGTCGACGAATTCGCCGAAGCGCACCTCACCCCCAGGCCCTCGACGGTCGTGAAGCCGCCGGGCATCGAAGGGTGCATCGCATGGATGGAGTGCAGCCTTGTCGAGGAGATCTGCCGCGACCGCTACGTGCTCATCATCGGGAAGGTGAAGCACCTCGAAGGCAACGATCGATACTTCACCCCCGCAGGGGAGATGGACCCGGCCGCCCGCCCCCTCTGCATGATCTGCGGGAACAAAGGCATGCAGTTCGCCTATCCGGAGCCGACCGGGCACGTCGCCGCATATGCCGAGATGTTTATCGAGAAGGGGGGAATATGAAGGGAGAAGAAACACTTCCACGACCGCACTGCCGTCCTCCACCGCATCCGCAGGAGTCTGCAGCCGGGCGGGACCTTCGTCAACGGCGATGTCTTCCGTGGGGTGACCCCTGAAGAAGAGGAGGAAAACCGCCGTCTCTGGTCTCAGGCGATGGCAAAATACGGCCTTCCGGACGATGAAGCCGCTGCGATGCTGGCGCGGCGGGAGAAGAACGCCGCCTGTCTGGACACCCTCCCGGGGTACCTGCAGAAAATGAAGGACGCCGGATTCAGGGAGATCATATGCACCTACCGCCAAAGCATCTATGCAATAGTCGCCGGCACCCGCTGATCAGTGCGGCCGAAGAGTGGGGGCGAGGCGAGCAGTTCTCCACGGCGGCCCCGGGATCAGGATGACCTGATCTTTACCGCAAGGATGCAGAGCAGAAGAACCGCGGTCGCAGCGTTTGCGATCACGATCGCGGGGTCGTCCCGGACCACGCCGTAGGCCATCCAGAGGATGAGACCGGCGAGGAAGCAGACGAGCATCACATAGGAGAAGTCGTGCGCCGAACGGGTCCGCAGGGTCTTTGCCACCTGCGGGATGAAGGAGAGGGTCGTGAGCGAACCTGCCGCAAGGCCGAGGAGGTGTAGCGTGTCCATGGGATCAGATACCCCCGGTATGACGGCCGACCTGATAGACCCATAGCCCTTTCTCAACCGGCGGGACAAAGAAGGAAAGCACGGCTCTCGGCCCTTCAGGAGACCATGCGTCTCCGCAGATCGTCCACATCACGAGATCGAGCCCCCGAAAAGACGGCGGGGGCGACCCTGGTGCCGCCGGAACCGCCTTCGACAGGCGTCACGGCGTCACAGCTCTCTCTCTCAGCCTGAGATCCCTGACGATAGAGAGGACCACCTCCTGGCCCCCGAGGGTGAAAAGGTGGGCGTTGATCTCCACCGGGATCACCGTTCCGCCTTTCGTCCGGTGCGCCCCCTCGAAAAACACGTGCTTCTCCTCAAGAAGCCGGCGCATGATCTCCTTCATGTCTCCCTGATATGCCGGATCATCGATCTGGAGGGGGGTGAGGGTGAGGAGTTCCTCCCTCGTATACCCGAGGCGGTCGCAGGTTGTGTCATTCACCTCGATGATCCGGCCGGGCAGGCCGTCTTCGATCAGATGAAGGAAAACGGCATCGTCGAGATTGTTAAAGAGAAGACGGTACTTCTCCTCGCTCTCCCTCAGACCCTCCTGGGCACGGATCCGCTGGATGGTGTTCCCGATCGATACTGCGATCGTTTCCAGCGCTTTTCTGCTTCCGGGATCGATCGTATCCCTGCTATATGATCCCACCAGAAAACAGGCGATCACTTGCCCTCTGACACGCACCGGGATCACCGCATAGGAACGCAGGTCCCCGGCGCCAACCCCGCACTCATCATTTCCTTTTTTCAGGTTTTCTGCGTAAAACGGCGTGCCAGAACTCATACGTCCCCCTATCCGTGAAGAAGGGGAGATCCGGGAGAAGGAGCGGGCAAACCGTTGCGAGATCCCGGTGGCATGAACGAGATCGAAGACACCGGTTTCCGGATCAGTGAGGTACGCCCCGCCCGTATCCATGCCCGAGAGCCTGAGCGCTGTGTCAACGCAGGGGGGCATCGCTTCGAAGAGGGTTTGTACTGCGGAAAGGATCCATGCAAGGTCGCACTGGGCGGCCATCCGTTCCTCTACCTGTTTCCATTCGGTGACGTCCTCGACGATCAGCAGACTACCCGGTGAGCTGTCCATGAAAACCGTCGGAACGGCCCTCACTCTGTAAAATCTCTGATTTCTGCCAGGAACAGATGAGCAAGCCTCAAAAAAGCCTTCAGAGCCCTCACCCGCTCTCCTGATCACATCCCCCAGCCGGCCGTTCTCGTCCAGAGACGAGAGCACATCGGCAACATGGGTGCCCGGGAGATCGGCACCCTTATATCCAGCAATTTCCAGGAATTTCCGGTTTACATCAATGATCCGTCCCTCTTTATCGAGGGCTACAACGCCGTCCGAGAAAAAGTCCAGAATCGCAGTAACCGGGGTCCTTCGAGAGATAAAAAATACTTTCGCCTGCCCGTAAGGCTCCATCTCGACCTGGCCGGAGGCGCGCATCACGTCAAGGTAACGAGCCACCGTGATCCGGTTCATCCCGATCGCCTCTGCGATCTGGGTGACCGACATGCCATGGGGATTTTTTCGGAGGAGTTCCCTGATGAGCACCAGTTCCCTCCTCTCTTCTCCCATGGGAATGGGTTTCGTCTGTTTGCTCTTGAATGTTGGCACAACTCCACCTTATCGGGAGAGGCACCAGTGATTATCATTAGTGATTATCACTAAACCACACATTTATATTCCATTAAGATCTCCCTACATTCGGAGATGGACTGGATGGAACAGCCGATCACAGGAAACTGGACACACCCGGGTACGGACACGCACCCTACCCCGAATAAATCAGGGAGCAACCTGCCGCTCTGCATACTGGACGCCCTGCCCGTTCCCGTGATTCTGGTGTCGGGCACCTGCAGTCTCCGCTACCTGAACCCCCTGGCAGCGTCGCTCTTCGGGGTTGACCCACAGGAGGCCATCGGAGAGACAATTGAAGACACGTTCTCCACCGGCATCGCACTCACCCTGAAAAAACTGGTCAGGAGAACATCAGACTTCTCAGTCGCCTCAGGCGGAACCATCCGCCATGCGTACAGAGAATACAGCGTGCATACCGCTCCACTGAAATGCGGCGACGGATCGCCGGCAACGGTGATCGTCCTCCACCCGATACCCAGGGATGAGCGACTCCCCGATCTTGCGCCAAAAGCATGCCCGGACGGTTCAGGCCACTGGGTGCCGATATTCGTCCCGGCAGCCCATTAGATTTATTTCTCCCTCTTCTCCTCCCCCTGGAGGGCGGCGGGATGAGGGCCGGATTACGACGGAAATCGGCCGCTGCCAAAAAACCCGACCTTTTCTCAGGACGCAACGGCTAAACCCGCTCATGAAAATACAAAAATCGGCGAAATAATCCGGATAAAAAAAGGATTATTTGTTAAAGATATTGAAGATCTGGTCGCTTCCGGTAGCGGAAAGGCGAGCCCGCTCTTCGTTCTCTTCAACAAGCGCAAGCACCGGCAGGGTCATGTCGACACCCGGCACGAAGCCGAACATCTCCTGGAGGTCGACCTGCAGGGCGTGCATGAACAGGGCGTTGCGGATGTCCATCGCACAGAGTTCCTGGCACTGGCCGCAGTTGATGCAGGAGTCGGAGATGTGGGCGAACCTGATCAGGTGGAACATGAAGTTCGGCGGAACCTCACCAGGCTTGACCAGGTAGGGCTTCTTCGTCGAGCACTCCACACAGTAGCAGATCGGACAGTTCTCAATGCACTGGTAGCACTTGATGCACCGGGAGGTCTCCTCCACGATCTTCTTGAGCCTGTCCTTGCCCTCGCCGAGGCCTGCAAAGTCCTTTGCACGCCACTTGTCGCCGAGCTTGAGCATGGCGCCCTCGACCTTGCCGCGGATCTCGATACCCTTCGGGATCGGTGCCTCGGTGGCGAGCTTGCCGGCCTTCGTGGCCGCGTCGAGGAGTGCTGCACCCTTCTCGGAGCAGACTTCGACGAAGGTCGCCTTGCCGGCCTTTTCGCCGATGACGCCCCAGTTTCCGCAGGCGAGGTCGGCCTGACGCGGGACCTTCATCTTGCACCGGCGGCAGTTGCTCCGGCGGCCGTAGCCTTCTTCCTCAAGTTCATCGATAGAGATGCCCTTGTGGCCGTCGGCGGTCATGATGATGAACTGGCCCTTGTCGATCTCTTCCTTGATGACGGTGTCGGGGTCGGTCTCGAACTTGTCCGCGATCATCTTCCTGGCAGTCACCGGGGAGACCGATCCACCACAGTTCAGGCCGATCATGACGACATTGTCGAGATTGATCTGCTGGCGCTTGGCGAGTTCGTACATGCCCATCGCGTCGCAGCCCTTGACGGTGACGGCGATCTTCATGTCCTTCGCACCGTTGAGGTACTTCTTGAAGAGCTTGGAGAGGAGCATCGTCCCGCAGTGGAGCGAACCTGCAGCCTCTGCGATCTCTGCCGGGTCGGTGATGAGGGTCGGGACGGCGTCGTAGATGTCCTGCCCCTTCTTCACGGCCAGGACGGCGTCGACCATCTTGCTCTCGAGAGCGTACTTCAGGAGCGAGGAGACCGCACCGCCGCACTCACCCTTTGCAAGGAGGTCTGCATCGGTAGACCACGCGTAATACATATCGCCTTTTGCTGACATTTTCAGGCCTCCTGGATCTTCTCAACCTTCACAGAACACGCCTTGAACTCAGGGATCTTGGCGATCGGGTCGAGGGCATTGTTGGTGAGCACGTTTGCCGCGCACTCGGCAAAGTGGAACGGCATGAACATGACGCCCTTCATGATGTCCTTCGTGACCTTGGCGGGCACGTTGACGGTGCCGCGGCGGGACGTCGCCTTGACCATCTCACCGTCGACGACGTTGAGGGCCTTCGCGTCCTCGGGGTTGATCTCGATCCATCCGGTCGGGACTTCCTCGTTAAGGTGCTTCGAGCGGCGAGTCATGGAGCCGGTGTGCCAGTGCCAGATGCACCTGCCGGTGGTGAGGATGAACGGGTACTCCTCGTCCGGAACCTCCGCGGGCGCTTTCCACTCAATGGCGTGGAAGACGCCGAGACCGTCCGGGTGGGAGCACTTGCCGATGTGCAGGATCGGAGTGCCGGGGTGTTCGGTCGTGGGGCAGGGCCAGTGGAGGGCCTCGGGCCGGCTCAGCCGCGCGTAGTTCATACCGTGGTAGGACGGCGTGACCTCGGTCATCTCAGTGAAGACGTCCTCGGAGGTCTTCCAGGGGAACTGGGCCGCATAGCCCATCTTCGCCGAGAGTTCGGCGATGATCTGCCAGTCGAGTTTTGCCTGGCCGGGAGGGTTCTGGGCTTTGCGCCACATCTGGACGCGCCGCTCGGTCGAGGTCTGGGTGCCGTCCTTCTCTGCGTAGCAGGTGGCGGGCAGTACGACGTCGGCGAGTGCTGCGGTCTCGGTGAGGAAGATATCCTGCACGACGAGGAACTCCAGGGACTTGAGGGCGTGCTCCACGTGGGTCAGGTCGGGGTCGGAGAGCATCGGGTTCTCGCCCATGATGTACATCGCCTTGAGTTCGCCCGGCTTGTCGGTGAGGACGTCCATCATGACGGTGACTTCATAGCCGTTCTTCGGCTCGCAGATGCCGTCGGGGAAGCCCCAGGCATCGGTGAACTTCTTGTGGGCCGCCGGGTCGATGACCTTCTGGTAGGCGGTGAAGACGACCGGGAGCGCACCCATGTCGCAGGCGCCCTGCACATTGTTCTGGCCACGCAGAGCATTCACACCGCCTCCACGCTTTCCGATGTTACCGGTGAGCATCTGGAGATTTGCCGTGGACTTCACATTGTCGACACCGACTGTGTGCTGGGTGATGCCCATTGAGTAGAGAAGGGCGCAAGATTCAGCGGTCCCGATCCACTCTGCAGCGGTCTTGAGCTGCTCTGCCGGGATGCCGGAGATCTTCTCGACATTCTCAGGCAGGTACTCGTCCTTCAGAACTGTCGCTTTCAGGTCTTCATAGTTCTTTGAACGGTTCTGGATCCATTCCTTGTCTTCCCAGCCATTGCGGATGATCTCACCCATGAGACAGTTCAGGATGGCAACATCCGAGCCCGACCTGAACTGCATGTAGAGGTCGGCCTGCTTACCGGTGGCGGTGAGACGCGGGTCGGCATAGATAACCTTCGCACCGTTCATCTTCGCCTGGATGATCTTGCGACCGATCAGCGGGTGCTGCTCAAAGGTGTTGGACCCGATGACAAAGACACACTTCGATTCTGCAATGTCGAGAATCGAGTTGGTCATTGCGCCTGAGCCGAAGGAGGCGGCAAGCCCTGCGACGGTCGAAGCGTGGCAGAGACGGGCGCAGTGGTCGATGTGGCGGGTCTTGAGAGTACCGCGGGCGAACTTCATGAGGGCATAGTTGTCCTCGTTGGAGGTACGTGCTGAGGAAAGGACAGCCATCTCGTCGGGCTTGTAGGATTTCAGCTTCTTGGCGATGAGATCATAGGCCTCGTCCCAGGTCGCCTCGACGAACTCGCCGTCCTTCTTGATCAGGGGCGTGGTGAGCCGGTCTTCGCGGTTCACGAACTCCCAAGCATAGGTGCCCTTCGGGCAGACCTTACCTTCGTTGACCGGGGAGCGCTGGTACGGCTGGACACCGCAGACCTTCCCGTCCTTGACAACGAGGTTAAATGTACACCCGGTACCACAGTACGGGCATGTTGTCTGAACATACTTCAATTCCATGGAAAAACCTCGGACATAGGATCGTCCACATTTGTATTATATAAGGTTACTGCCCGCCCCGGACATTTTTGATGAATAGTGGTGGAAAAACCGGTTCAAGAGCATCATTTTATAATGTAACCCAATTTAACCTCGGGCAGATATAGTTTACCCGGCCGCCCTGATAGGTTAAAAAACGCGGGGAGCGCAGAAGAGTATATGCAGGTTCTCGCACCCCCCATGCTCACCGACCTCATTGCAGGTGCCCTTACGGCCCTGGATGGGGCCGAATTCTCCAGACTCCGCCGCTGTCCATCGTGCGGCGGGGAGGTGCGGGGGCACGACATGAAGCGGCGGAGGTTCGCCGTGATCGAAGGCCCAGGAGGGCGGAAAGAGATTGCAGTATGGGTGAAAAGGTTCCGTTGCACCAGGTGCGGCACCTTCTGTACCGCAGACGCACCCTTCTATCCGGAGACGCGGGTCGGGGCCCCGATCGTCGACCTATGCCTTGTCCTCACCGAGGACCACCCATTCAACCGTGCGACACGCCTGCTCAGAGCGATGCGGATCGTCCTCGACCGGGGGTCGGTGCGGAACTATGCCTCGAGACGGGCAGGTCCGGTGCCCTCGACCACCCTCTACGGCCTGCGCCTCCCCAACTCCCTCCTCTCACTCATCACCCTTTCTATCGGCAGAGACGAGTCCGGCCCCATCGAAGGGACAAAAATTCTCGCCGCCTGCGGTTTCCCATCCGCAGACAGGACACCGCTTCACCCTTTCCGGCCTGATGAAGGGAACCAGCGGTATGAAGAGAAAGACCAAGAAGAACGGAAGGCCCAGGAGAAGGCCGACCAGCGTCAGTGCGATTGAGCCCGTAAAAAGGACAAGGCTCAGCGTGAGCCGTTTCGTTTCGCCACCTCGATCACCGCATACGCGGGGAGGGCGTCGGCCATCCCGCCGAGATCCCTGTTCAGATCGGTTCCTTTAAGCATTCCGGCAAAGACGTCCGAACCGATGCCGGCGCAGACGAGACGCTCGCTCCCGGACCGCCCCATACACTCGCCGACGGCCCTCAGGATCATGCCCTGCTGGGCTGCCCAGAACTGCACCGCGATACCCTGTGCCGCCGCCTCCCCGATCTCTTCCAGGTCAGAACAGACGACGCGGGCAAGCCGCCTGAGCGCAGCGTCGACACTCACCGGACCACCGTCCGGCGTTGCAGAGGTATAGTCTTCGGGCCGGATCGTACCGAGGACGAGATGAGCGTCGCCGCTGCAGGCAAAATATTCCGTCGAGACCGGGGTGAAGATCCCGTTGATCTCCACGGCCCGCAGGATCGTCGCCACGTTCGTCCGCAGCATGCCGGTATAGACAAGGTACCCCTGCTGAAGACGGAGGAGGTCGGTGAGCCCGAGAAGGTCGTCGAAACGGCCGAGCGGAACGATATCGGCGGTGGTGCTGCCCACGTCGAGGAGCACGGCGTCCGGGTAGCGCTCCCTGAGATAGTCCGCGGAGGCGAGCCAGTTTGCGGCGGCCAATTCGGGAACAGCACGGTCATGAAATAATCCGTCGGTCCCGTAAAATATGGCGTTAGGGAAATGTTCCCTCACGGCATCGACGATGAATGCGATGCCCTCCGCCTTGCTGGAAAAACTGTCGGCGAGTTCTCCGCTCATGACGACGGCGGCGTTCTCGCCTTCGCCTGCGTAGCCCCCGAGCATCCCGGCGAGCGGCGCTTCAGTCCAGAGCGGGCAGTAGTGAATATGGGCGCCCGAGCGGTCGACGACCTTGAGGTTGGCGCCGCCGACGTCGATCCCGATCATAGCCGCTCCAGCCTCCCGTCCTTATCGAACCTGACCCGCCCGGAGAGATGGACAGATGCCGGCGCTTTTCCATACGAAGCGTCGACAAGGACGCGCGCGATCTCCTCCTCAATGCAGGCGGCGATCCCGACCATGCTTGTCGTCGGCCTGGGGTTGACATCGACCACATAGGGACGGTCGGCGAGGACGATATCGACGCCCACGTATCCCTGACAGCCCAGCAGGGTCGCCGCCCGCACCGCCGTCTCAACAACCTCGTCGAGGCGCGGGTGGTCGACCGGCGTCTCGCCGCCGCGATAGGCAAACGCCCCGTCTTCGACGGTGACGGACTGCCGGTTCACCGCAAGCGTCAGGAAGGGATCCCCGGAAAAATAAAGACACGTCTCGCCGACGATCCGGCTCCCGACGAGGCTGACCGAGAGGTGCTCGCCCTCGATGTACTCCTGCCCGATCTCGCCCTCGCCGGGCGCATCCTCACTGAGACGGACGCCATGTGCACCGCAACCCGATACAGGCTTGATCACCTTCAACCCGTCGGTCTTCTCAGACGGGACCGGGACGCCGTGTGCCGCAAGTATCCCGGACGTACGCCGCTTGTTCGCACACAGGGCGACGTTCATCGAGCCGCACCCGATGTTGTGCGTGCAGTCCTCGATTTTTCTTGTCAGCGGGGCGAGGAGATGGTCGGGTGCGATCACGAGCCCCACATCGCACGAGGGGGCGAGTGTACTGATCTCGGCCCCGAGGTCCCCTCCCGAGGGGGTGACGACCTCGTAACCGCATCGCGTGAAACTTCCGGAAAGCGCCTCCAGCATGGCCCGCCCCTCGACCGCAAGGTCAGGGTCATGGAAGACCGTATATTCTGCAAGAAATGCCCGCATTCTCTAATGGGTTGGCAGCAGCATCTTTTGTAGGTATTGGTCCCAAACGACTATCTGCCAGAGGGGCACAACCATTCACCATTACGATGCAACCGAAGATTCTCCTCACCAATGACGACGGCGTCTACTCCAATGGGATCTGGGCGGCATACGAGGCGCTCTCCGAGATCGCCGACGTGACCATCGTCGCCCCGGCGACACAGCAGAGTGCGGTGGGCCGCTCGATTTCCATCTTCGAGCCGATCAGAGCGACGAAGATCTCGCTGAACGGCGTGACCGCATACTCGGTCGGTGGAAAGCCGACGGACGCCGTGATCATCGGCCTCTTCGCGCTTGAGATCAAGCCCGACCTCGTGGTCAGCGGCATCAACATCGGCGAGAACCTCAGTTACGAATCGATCATGACCTCGGGAACGGTCGGGGCGGCGATGGAGGCGTCCAATCAGGGGACGCCATCGGTCGCCTTTTCTCTGCAGGTCTGGGATCAGGGGGACAAGTTCGACGACCCCCGCCACTGCGGAAGCAGCTTCGACGATGCAAAACGGGTCGTCCGCGACGTCTGCGAAAGAGTTCTCACTCGCGGATTTCCCGGAAAAGCAGATGTGATCAACGTGAACATCCCCTCCCACCTCCAGGGGGGCTACGAGGTAACGCACCTTGCGCGCAAGCTCTTCCATACCGGGGTCGAGCGGCGTCTGGACCCGAGAGGACGGCCGTACTTCTGGATCAACGGCCCGCTCGTCGAAGATGCGGAGGAAGGGACCGACGTTCATGCGATCAGAAAGGGCAATGTCTCGATCACTCCGATCACCCTCGACTGCACGGCGGCGATCGCGGGAGACGACCTCCGCCGTCTGTTCGAATGAAGCGCCACCCCTTATCTTCCCTGCCCGCCATACCTTTTTTGTGACATCCAAGCAGGCAAACCTTGAAGCGAAACGGATCGTCGGGATCGCCGCCGCCGGAGAGGTGGAGGACGGCATGGCGGTCGGCCTCGGCACCGGCTCGACGGCGAACTATGCGATCATCAGGATCGGCGAGCGGATACGGGAGGAGGGGATCTCGGTCGTCGGTGTTCCGACCTCCTATCAGTCCGCAATCAGGGCGCGCGCGGCCGGCATCCGGGTGGCCGACCTCGCCGACTACCCTGAACTGGACCTGACCATCGACGGCGCCGACCAGGTGGACGCCGCCTTCAACCTGATCAAGGGTGGAGGGGCGGCGCATACGCGCGAGAAGTGCGTCGCCGACGCCTCGCTACGGATCCTGATCGTCGTGGACGAGACAAAGGTGGTGGAGCGTCTGAGCGTCCCGGTCCCGGTGGAGGTCGTACCCTATGCGGCGACCCTTGTAGCGCGGCACGTCGTTGAACTTGGAGGCGACGCCGTGATGCGGGAAGGCGTGAAAAAGGACGGCCCGGTGATCACGGACAACGGGAATTTCATTCTCGACTGCGCATTCAAAACGATCGAAAACCCCGCGGGCCTCGAAGCAAGCCTGAACACGATTCCAGGCGTCCTGACATCCGGGCTGTTCGCCGAATACGCGGAAAAAATTGCAGTAATGGTCGGGGGGGACGGAGAGTACAGGACCCTCACGAGATGAGGCCGCGTGCCTTCTCGATAAGGGCAAGCTGGCTATCTACCTCTTTTTTCTTATTTTTCTCAATAATATCGATGATATCGTTGATCGGCTTTGCGAGAGTGTAGATCTTCACCGGCCGACCCTTGCTCTCCGCCTTGCTCTCCCTGGAGTTGATCCACTTCTTCTCCTTGAGGAAGCGCATGGCAATGCTCACTTCGGGCTGGCGGAGATCGGTCCCGCGCTCGATTTCCCGGGAGGTCGCTTCATCGGTATTGGCGAGATAAACAAGCACCTTCGACACATTGCGCTTGATACCGATGTCCATAAGGAGGGTGGCGAACTCTTCTTCTTTCTGAGTAAAGTACAGGACTTCTTCTGCTTTCATCGTGTTCACCCGGTTCACGTAATATGTTAATATTTAAGATATATGAATATTATCTATCGGTATATTTCAAAACGGATGCGTTTGGATAAAAATAGAAGACCAACCTACCTTATTTTCGGTATTCCCATCGAAACCGATGGGAAGCAGGCGACCCCCTCACCCCTGAGCAAGTGAGTCTCTCTTCTAATATATTGGGTTTATAATTAAAAAAGGTATAGCTCAGAGGAGCCCGAGATTCGAGAGATCGGCGATGATCTTTCTGACGGCAAGTTTTGCGTCTTCAGTATGCTTGCCTCCCGTAATGATCAGTTTTCCGGAGCCGAACAGAAGGACCACGACCTTCGGATCTTCAAGGCGGTAGACGAGGCCGGGAAACTGCTCGGGCTCGTACTCGATCCGGTCGAGGTTGAAGCCGATGGCGATCTTATTGAGGTTGATAGGCTTTCCAAGGTCTGCAGAGGTGACGATGTTCTGGACGGTATAGGTGAGCTCGGCGTCGATATCGATGTCAAGGTCGCGGAGTTTTCCCCCCAGGATCTCAAGGCCCCTGCTGAGGCTATCCATGCTCTTCGCTCCGGTCAGGACGACCTTGCCCGAACCAAAGACCAGAGCAGCGATCTTTGGATCCTGCATCCTGATGACCACGCCGGGGAAGCGTTTCTTGTTGTAGTCGGCGCCCTGTATCCTGGATGAGATTGCCGGAAGGTCTAGAGAATCGGTTACTTTGGCAGAAGCAACAATATTTTCTATTTTCAGGGATTCCTCCGGGTTACCGTGCATGTATATAAATGACGTAAAAAAGCTATATAAAGAGTGGGGTAATCAGTCCTCAAGCGTGGAGGTATCGCCTGGGTCCATCCCGAGCTCTTTTGCCTTGAGCACCCGCCGCATGATCTTGCCGCTCCGCGTCTTGGGGAGCGAGTCGACAAATTCGATTTCATTGGGCATGGCGATCGGGCCGACGGTCATGCGCACGTGGTAGCGGAGGTCGGACCTCAGCCGGTCGCTCCCCCCATACCCGTCCCTGAGGATGGCGAACGCCTTGATCTGGTTCCCCTTCACCGGGTCGGGGACGCCGATCACCGCAGCCTCGGCAACCGCTTCGTGGGATACGAGGGCGGATTCAACCTCGGCCGTACCGATGTTGTGGCCGGACACGATGATCAGGTCGTCGGCCCGGCCGATCACCATGATGTTCCCGTCATGCCCTTTCACCGCAAGGTCGGTGGCGGTGTACAGGCTGTCCAGGGTGGTCCAGTATTTCCGGTAACGCGCGTCGTCGTTGTAGACGGTGCGCAGCATGGAGGGCCAGGGCTGTCTGATTACCAGGAAACCGCCGTTACCCGCTTCCACCGATTTTCCGTCCATGTCGACGACATCGGCGACGACACCCGGGATCGGTTTGCCGGCAAAGCCCGGCCGCATGGGTTCGCCGACCATCGTGGTGATCATGTGCATACCGGTCTCGGTCTGCCACCAGGTGTCGACGATCGGGCAGCGGTCCTTTCCAATGTGGTGGTAGAACCACTCGAAGGCCTCGGGGTTGAGGGGCTCGCCGACCGAGGCCAGGATCCTGAGCGAGCTGAGGTCGTATTTATCGGACCACTGCTCACCGACCCGCATGAACATCCTGATCGCGGTCGGTGCGGTGTAGAAGATCGAAACGCCGTAGTCGCGGATCAGTTTCCACCAGATGCCGTGATCAGGGAAATCGGGAGTGGTCTCAGTGTAAAATACCGTCGCCCCGTTGAGCAGGGGGCCGTAGACCACATAGGAATGCCCGGTGATCCAGCCCGGATCGGCGGTGCACCAGTAGACGTCGTCCTCCTTGACGTCGAGGACAAATTTCGTCGTGTACTGGGTGCCGACGGCATAGCCCCCGCAGGCATGGATGATCCCCTTCGGGGAGCCGGTGGTCCCGCTGGTATAGAGGAGGAAGAGCGGGTCTTCGGCGTCCATCACCTCCGGCTCGCACCAGTTCGACTCCTGCTCAAGCAGCTCGTAAAAATCGAGTTCGATCTCCGAGTGGAGTTCGACCATCGGCATGCCGCGGCGGTGGACGATGATCGCCTCGACGCTGGGGGCGTTGACGACGGCCTCCTCGACGATGGGCTTGAGCTGGATCTCCTTTCCCCGCCGCATCGAGACGTCCGAGGTGATCACCACCTTCGACCCGGAGTCCCTGATGCGCTGGTTGAGGGCGTGGACGCCGAAGCCGCCGAAGACGACCGAGTGAACGGCGCCGATACGGGCGCAGGCGAGCATGGCGATCACCTGTTCGGGCACGACCGGCATGTAGATGCAGACGCGATCACCCTTTTTCACGCCCATCCGCTTCAGGGCGTTCGCAAAGGCGCAGACGTTGCGGAGGAGCTGGCTGTAGGTGTAGGCCTTCTCCTCCCCCTGTTCACCTCTCCAGAAGAGGGCGACCTTGTTTGCCCGGCCGTTCCGTACGTGGCGGTCAAGACAGTTGTGAGTGATATTGAGTTTTCCGTTGAGGAACCACCGGGCGTAGGGAAAATCCCACTCCATCACCCGATCGAAGGGTTCGAACCATTCGATCTCGGCTGCACGTTCCCTCCAGAACCCATCGGGATCGGCGAGAAACCGCTGGTATACCTCTTCGTAGTCTCCGATCCACGACCGCTCCCTGTACGAGGGGTCGGGCCGGTAATACTTCGGGACCTCCAGAGGCACGGCAAAATCCTGTTCTATCATGGTCGCCTCCTATTTTACACGATCAATAGTGAGAATTTATTAAATATTTTGTGGTCACGCAATAATCGAGTTATTTTTTAAAATAAAGGCGTTTATCACCGTATTTCTCACAGGCATAAAAATAATACATGATCGTCCGTGTAAAATCGCGCAGTCAGCAATTACTTCGCCTTTTTTAAAAAAGACAGACATAACATCTTCAAACACACCCCACCTCCGGGATCGGTCCCCCCGCAGAGCAAAATTGTTCGGCGATTGCCGACAACGAGTTCAACAAATTCAAAAAACACTTAAAGAATGACTTTGAGACTATGATCACAATCCAATAAATCTTTCACATCTCTGCATGTACGAGATATTATCGGACCAGGCACCGCCTATTCCTGATAGCTCCGCATTATGCACCCAGAACGGTCAGGAGTAATTGCTGCGGTTCAGTTATGTTAACAGTATCTGTGAGGAAATTCCATGGCAAAAAGAATGTTGAGTGAGGCTGAGGGGTATGAACTCTTTCAGAAGTACGGCGTTCCAACCCCCGCATTCCAGATTGTCACGGGTGCTGATGAAGCCGCAGAGGCGGCATCAGAGATCGGCTATCCTGTCGTGATGAAGATCATCTCCCCCCAGATCGTGCATAAGAGCGATGCAGGCGGAGTGGTAGTAGGCATTTCAGGGGCGGAAGAGGCGAAAAAGGCCTTCGAACGGATCGTCTCGTCCGCAAAGGAGTACAACCCGGACGCAGAGATCCACGGTGTCATCGTCGAAGAGATGGCACGGCCCGGTCTCGAACTCATCCTCGGCGGAAAGACCGACCCGGCCTTCGGCAAGGTGATCACCTTCGGCATGGGCGGCACCCTGGTCGAGCTGATGAAGGACGTCACCCTGCGTATCCTTCCGGTGCATGAAGCCGACATCAGGACGATGGTAAAGGAGATCAACGCCTACCCCCTGATCAGCGGCTACCGCGGCATGAAACCAAGGGACGAAGAGACCCTGATCTCCATCATCACCGGTGTCGCCCGGTTCTTCGAAGAAAACCAGAGCGTGATGGAGTTCGACATCAACCCGCTCAGGCTGTACGAGAGCGGGGCGTGTGCGGTGGACGCCAGGATCATCGTGGACGAAGACTACCGCCCGGTCGGCAGAAAGCAGCGGAAAATGGTTCCGCCCGAATATTTCACCCCGAGATCGGTCGCCGTCATCGGCGCCTCTTCCGACTCGAAAAAGATGGGCTACGCCGTCCTGCACAACCTCCTCCACTTCCCCGGCCAGATCTATCCGGTGAACAACAAACGCACCGAGGTGCAGGGGCTCAAGTCGTACCCGACCGTCACCGCCATTCCAAACCCGGTCGACCTCGCCGTGATCACCGTGCCCGCAGTCCATGTGCCCAGGGTGCTGCAGGAGTGCGGAGAGAAGGGTATCCCGCTGGTCGTGGTCATCACGGCAGGCTTCAAGGAGACCGGACCTGAAGGAAAGGTGCTCGAAGACCGGATGCTCGAGATCGCCCGGAGCTACAATATCAGGGTCGTCGGCCCGAACTGCCTCGGCCTGATCATCCCGCCCCGCGGTCTCGACACCACATATGTCCACCAGTCCCCAAACCCCGGGAACATTGCCTTTATCTCCCAGAGTGGTGCGATCATCAACACCGTGGTGGACTGGAGCCTCACCCAGGACATCGGTTTTTCGGCGGTCTTCTCCGTCGGCAACCAGTCCGATCTCGACTTCCTCGACTATCTTCGGTTCGTGGAGCAGGACAGGAACACCAAAGCGGTCATCCTGTATGTCGAGCAGCTCACCGACGGCAGGGAGTTCATGGAAGTCGTCTCCGAGGTCGCCAAGAAAAAACCGGTCGTCGCTATCAAGTCAGGATCGTCCCAGAAAGGTCAGCAGGCGGCATCTTCCCACACCGGTTCGCTTTCGGGCTCGTATGAGGTGTATATGGAGGCCTTCCGCCGTTCGGGCGTGATCCCGGTGCGTGCCCTCAGGGGCGCATTCGAAGCTGCGGAACTGCTGGCGGCGCCGAGCGGTTACCTGAAGGGCCGCAGGGCGATCGTGATCACCAACGCCGGTGGGTTTGCCGTGCTCTCCTCGGACTACGCCGAGATGTATGGCACCCAGCTCATCGACCTCCCGGCCGAGATTCTGGAGGAACTCAACGACTTCCTCCCCGACTACTGGAGCCACGGCAACCCGCTCGACCTCCTGGGCGACGCCTCGGAGAAGCGGTTCGAGCAGGTCTTCGAGGTGCTCGCACGCCACTCCGACCTCTGGGACATTGCCTTTGTCGTCGGTTTCCCGAACCTCGTGCTCACCTCGGAGGGGCTTGCAAAACAGGTGATCAAGTTCACCGAGAAGACCGACAACCCGGTGATCGGCACCTTCCTCGGCGGCGAGTCGATGGATGCCGGGATCAAGCTCCTTAAGGAGCACCACATCCCGAACTTCGACGAACTCGAGCAGACCTTCAAGGTGGTCGGGCGTGTCGTCTGGCAGCGCTGCCGGGCGAAGTCGATCGGTCTGCCCTGAACACCACATCTTTTTTCGCGATCCTTCACCTGACGACCCGTAGACGTTCGAGTCAATCTGCTCCAGGAACACTAGCCTGCTCATTTTGGCGCCCGGAATCAAATGACGCACTCTCTAGCGACGCCGCAAAAGAGAGGTGACAGCGCCCGGCCACCGGACTTTGCGTCCTACAGTGTGAGACTTTGTTACTGCCCCTGCCGTCAACTCACGCTCCAGGCGTGAAGAGCGTGAAGGTAAGTCAGTGATGTGACCGTCGTGGGTTTTCCTCAAAAACTTTGGCGAATTGCTGAGGAAGGAGAGGGTGGCGTTCGCCTTGAGGCGGTGTGGAAAAAATGCCGGGGAGGGGAGGTATTCACTCGGTTTCTCTGACCAGTTTCTCGGTCTTCTCGAAGACTGCCACCATCGATTTTTCTGGCGGCGGCGTCAGCATGCTGACCACGTAGATGGCGATCAGAGAGAAGATGAAGCCGGGAACGATCTCGTAGAGGCCGAAGAGGTTCAACTGCTTCCAGATCAGGACAGTCAGGCCCCCGACCACGTGCCGGCGAGCGCCCCCTGGCGCGTCGTCCTCTTCCAGAAGAGCGCCATCAGGAGCGCCGGGCCGAATGCGGCGCCGAAACCCGCCCACGCATAGGAGACGATCGAGAAGACGAGGCTGTCGGGGTTCAGCCCGAGGAGGATCGCCGCCACCGCCACAACCAGCACGGAGAGGCGGCTGATCCAGACCAGCTCCCGGTCGCCGGCGTCTTTTCTAAAGAAGGCTTTGTACAGATCCTGTGACACGGCGGAGGCGCTGACCAGAAGCTGGGACGAAGCCGTGCTCATGATCGCCGCAAGGATGCCGCAGAGGATGATCCCGGCAACGAACGAGAGGAAGATCTGGTCGGTCATCACCATGAACACTGTCTCGGAATCGACGCCCACGAGGGGCTAGCTCAGAAACACCCTGCCGACCAGACCGATGGTGACCGCCGCACAGAGGGAGATGATCACCCAGATATAGCGGCGGCGCAAAAGCCGTGGATTTTTAAAAAAGAACAGGTCCAAAACGTAATACTATAGATTGCCAGGAATATGCCGGCGGCTGTTTTCAAAGAACCGCTCGGGACTTCGCTCCTTAAGCGGTTCGTTTGAACCACATAAATAGCATGAGTACTTGATTCGGGCAGGAAAGGCCCCCTCACCTCCGCATAGAACGCCCATCTCCGGGCCGGAGCGAAAGTGGAAAATACTCAGGGAGAGAACCGCCCTCCTCTCCCGCGAGAAAAAAAACAGACGTATTCGGATCTTAATCGTATTCTCGCCAGGTGTGCCCGCACTTGGTGCACCTGAAGAACCGCACCTCCGACTCATCGGCGCTGCGCAGCTGCCTGAGCCACCAGAAGGCGAGGTTGTTCTCACACTTGGGACACCTGACCGTGATCGTCGGCAGCGTGTTCACCTTATCGTCGTCATCGACGATGGTGATCTCCTTGGGTGTGATGGTGGTGGTGATCCTGAGATCCTCCTCCCTCTCGATCGCCTGAATGCAACCGCACCTGCGGCACTTCAACTGTCCTCCCGAAGAGATCATCAGACTATTGCATTGTGGACAGAACATCATCCTCTAACTCGTTGGCAGGCATGCAAGATTAAGCCTTGTATCACGGACAATACCGGCAGATCCTGTGAATTTATGCGTTATGCCGCTGTGAGAACGCTTTTTACCCGCGGCGGGAGAGTAGTATGTGATGGAAGAATTCTTCATCTTCGCAGCGCTCGCCTCATTCGTCGTATTTCTCCTGCCATGGCGGCACCGCGCCCTCGCCGGCATTGCCGGGTGGGTCTGCATGGTCCTCTATCTCTTCGCCGAACTGCCGTACTACTTCTCAGTCAACAATTTCTTCTACCCCATGCTCGCCGTCGTCTCCGTCCCCCTCGTCTGGGTGACGGCAAAGCGTCTCCTCGCGGGGGACACAAACGTCATGTACCTGACCAGAGCGGCGGCGGCAGCCTCCCTCGTCTACATCCCCTTCGGCTACACCCCCCTCGGCGACTGGCTGATCAGCATCGTCGTCGGGCAGATCGGGTGGTGGCTCACCGCCCTCGGCGTGAACTACACCATGATCGACTGGAACATGTTTGCACGAAACGGTTTCCGGATAGAGATCATCCTGGCCTGCACCGGCATCCAGAGCATGGCAATCATGGTCGGCGTGGCGGCCGCCGTGCCGACCGACCTGCGGCAGAAGGTTATCGCCTTCCTCCTCATCGTGCCGGTGATATACGTCCTCAATATCTTCAGGAATGTCTACGTGATCATGGCATACACCGGCCAGTGGTACCAGTTTCTCCCCGAGATCGCAAGCAACGGCGAGTACGGCTACGAGAGTTTCTTCTGGGCCCACAACGTATTGTGCGAACTCGGGGCGCTCGTCGCACTCGTTGTCATCGCATATCTCCTCTTCATCATCATCCCTGACCTCGGGAAAATGGTCGACGCCCTGTACGTCGCTTACCGGGACGACCTCAGGAAAGTGATCTCGAAAGATAGATGAGCCGCAGGACGGTCAAATAATCCCTGTGATGGCCTTTTACGGCCACCACTCCTTTATCTCTTCATCACCCCCATACGGGGGAGCGGCACACCCCACATCAGTGGACTCTCCCCGATCTTGCGTGGGTTTCGTTTCTTCGCGTCTATAGCGTGAACGGAGGACAGGCACCTCCGTCAGGCTGCTGTGTGATTTCCCGCGGACGCCTCACGCGAAAGACGCGAAATTATGGAGCGAGTCTCAGGGCTTCGCGTGAGCGGGTGGCGGGCGCCGACGTTAAAGGGAGAAGAATCCATACGTGTGTCAGAAAAGTGAGCGGATGTTAAAAATTTTGATGGCCGGAAAATACTAAGAGCCGGGATTTTTTTTCAAATACATATTCGGGAGTGCCTGACAGCACCCGGGATCGTCTTTCCGGCCCTGCCCTCTCAACATCGACAATACACCTCACGAGAGCGATCTCGAAAGATAGACGATCCGCTGTATGGCGGAGAGGTTTGAACAGACGGCGATGATGATCACCGCAACCCATGCATAGCCGGTAGCGGCCCCGAGGATCAACACGATCAGGGTCTCGGGGCGGCCGAAAAAGCCGACCCCTTCGAGGGGGTCGTGGATCTTCCCGCCGACGCGGTCGGAAAAACCGACTTCGGCATAGACCACCGGTTTGATGAAGGTGTTCATCATCGAGCCGAAGATCGCGAGGGCGACGACCGCCCAGTCTGCCGCGGGGGGCAGGGGCGCGAACCGGCTGACGATCGCCACCCCGGAGAGCCCCACGCCGAGCAGGGCGAGGGCGTCGACGTACTTGTCGAAGACCCAGTCGATCACCGCACCGAACTGCGTCTGGCAGCACTTTTTCCTGGCCACCGTCCCGTCCACAAGGTCGAGAACGGCCGAGATCAGGAGAAGAAATGCCCCGGCAAGAAAATACCGTTCGGCAAAGGCGAGGGCGCAGAGCACCCCGAAGAACAGGGAGAGGTAGGAGATCTGGTTCGGACTGAAGCCTGCCCTGACAAAGAAGTTCGCAACAGGCTCGAGTTTCGAAATGAGCCTCGGCCTCAGTGCCGTAATATTCATACCATAATCAAGGGGCATTCAACGGCATAAGGATTGCTTTGCCCACCCACCCCGGCACCGTTCCAATTTTAAATTACGGGGGTAATGTATGACTGGGATTATGTCAGACCTATCGATACGGCCACATGTGCTGATGATGTCGGAGATCACCGTCGACGGGAAACTCACCCTGAAACGGGGGGCATCCAGCAAGATCCTCATGAAATATATGGCGCATGAGACCGAGCTCCTTCTCCACAAGACCCGGGCCGAATGCGATGCCATCATGGTCGGGTCCAACACCATCGCAATAGACAACTCGTTTCTCACCGTGCGGCTCGTCCCCGGCAAAAGCCCGATACGAGTGATCCCATCGAGCATGGCCGATATCCCGCTGCAGGCCAACGTGCTCGGCCCAGACGCCCCGACGGTGATCGCCGTATCGGAGCGCGCACCCGCAGAGCGCATCGAGGCCATCCGGGCAAAGGGTGCGGACGTCGTGGTCTGCGGAAAAGACCGCGTCGACCTCACCGTCCTGATGCGGATCCTCAGGGAGGATTATGGCGTCGAAAAGATGATGATCGAGGGGGGGCCGACTCTCAACTGGCATATGCTCAGACACGGTCTCGTCGACGAGATACGTCTCATCCACCTCCCCTTCATCGTCGGCGGCGAGGACACCCCATCCCTTGTCGGCGGAATGCACATCGATTCCGAGGACGAGATGATCCGCCTCACCCTGCTGCGCCACTACCTCTGCGGAGATAACCTGGTGACCGAATACGCGGTCCGTTACGGGGACTGAAAAATGGCAGGCCTGCTGGACAGGATCGAACGGGCCCAGAGACGCCGGCGGCTCGAGAGGAGGCTGCTCTATACCTGCGTCGCCGCACTTCTCCTGATCGCAGTGCTCGCCGCGGTGTATTTCTTTGGGGCCGGGACCGGGAGCGACGTCGCTGTCGTCAGGGTGGAAGGAGAGATCCTGACCGGCGACTTTTCGAACGGTGCGTATGTCGGGAGCGAGTACGTGGGCCGAGAACTGAGGGAGGCCGCCGACGACCCCCTGATAACGGCGATCGTGCTCCGCATCGACAGCCCGGGCGGGAGTCCTGCAGCGGCGCAGGAGATTATCCGCGACCTTGAATACGCCCGCGAGCGAAAACCGGTGGTCACCTCGATGGGCGACCTCGCCGCCTCGGCCGCCTACCTGATCGCCGCCCACACCGATCGGATATATCTCTCGCCCGACACCATGACCGGGAGCATCGGTGTGATCTGGCTCTTTGAAGACGATAGCGAGTGGATGGAAAACGAAGGGCAGAATGTCGAGGTGGTGAAGTCCGGGGACCAGAAGGACATGACCTCGCCGTACCGCCCCCTGACCGACGAGGAGCGGGCATATGCACAGGCGATCGTGGACGCCAGCTTCGAGGACTTTATCGGCGATGTCATCGCCCAGCGGCCGGTCGAGCGGTCCGAGATCGACAACGCCCGACTTATAAGAGGCGAGGAGGCGATCGCAATCGGGCTCGCCGACGAAGAGGGGAACCTCTTCGACGCCATCAGGGGGGCCAGAGCCCTCGCCTCATCTTAAATCATCGCTCTCGGATCGGCCTTCATGAACTCCCGGCAGATGGTCGTCGCATAATGACCGGGCGGAAGCGTGAAGGCGAGACTGACGTCACTGTCCGAGACACTCGATACGATCTCCGATTTTACGGCGATCGGCCGAAGGGTGCCGTTATATCTGAGCCCGACAAAATCAGCCGCACTTTTAAAGTTTTCAGGGGTTATAGCGTCTTCTTCCAGGAGCAAAGCCATGCGCTCATCGCATTTCCCCATAATGCGGACGTCCTCCGCACCGGGTATGAAGAGGGCGATCGCACAGCGCCCGCGGTTGAGATGAACGGAGACGAGACGGCGGTTCGCCTCCGTGACAATATCCTCTCGGCCGTTCGCAAAGAGGAGACGGTCGCCCGGCGTGGGTTCGTCGAGCCCGATGCCGTCTGCAAGCCGCATCGAGAGCACGCGGTTGAAAAGCCACGACTGGTAGGCCGAGACGAACATGGAGAGAAGTTTCGGAGGGAGGTTTTTCAGGGCGCCCGCATGGTCACCGGGTGCCTCGGCAAGCCGCGAGAGGAGGGAGCGTTCGAAGCCGAGGTGGCGGGGGAGGGCGCCGATCGTTGCCTTCGCATCGCGGGTATCACGATATGCGGTCCGTATCCTCCTGACCTCCTCGTCCTCGTCAGGACATGCGAGGGCGACATAAGTCATCACCGCAGCCTCGTAGTCGCCCCGCAAAATGTCCCTGCCGACGAGGTGGGTGACCGGCCTGACGACCCCGAAACGCTGGAGCCCGAAGTAGTTCGGAAACCCGGTTGCCGCAGTGGCGGTGCAGGCGGCGACGGTCGTCGCGGTGTCGTTGGCAGTGCAGTCGCGGATCGTGATCGCAAAGCGGTTGCCTGCAAGCAGACCGAGGGAGAGCTGGTGCTGGTTGCGGCCGACCGGCAAAAGGACGAGATCCTTGATCCTGAGCCCCTCGACCGCCGCCTCGTCCACGTCATAGATAGAGATATACTGCGAAGTGACGGCGTTTTTGTCCTTGGTGCCGGCCCATGCGATGCGCCGGTGGGAGATGCCGAGGGCCGAGGCGATCGTCTTCATGGCGTGCTGGTGTTCCCAGTTCCGCTTTTCAAGACGGCAGATGAGGTACGGCCCCGTTCCCGATGGTTCCTGAAGGGGGATCTCCTCGACGGCAAAGTCTTCCGGGCTCTTTCTCAACACGCCGCCGGTGCCCGGCGTGTCGGTGATGTACCACCCCATGCCGAGCGCCTCTTCGAGGGGATATGGCGTCGGGATCATAGGAGCTGGAGTCCGCCGGTGATCCGGTCGAGTTCTTCGCTCCGTGCAGGCCCGAGCCCGACCGCCGTGACGGTGCCCGGCGGGACCTCGGTGAGGCCGGCGTCCTGGATCAGGGTGCAGGGAATGCCTGCCATTCCGGCCACCGTCTTCAGTTCAAAAAGGGCGCGTTCCCCGGCGACTTTCAGCACGACTTTTTTCTGCCCCTCTGAAAGCCACGCCTTTTTCGCCTCCTTGCTCGCGTTCTCATAGGCCCCGATGGCGGCGTGGGCCACCTGCGCACATTTTTTGCCGCAGCTCATCTTCACGTCGCTCCTGATCACCAGACACTGTTTCCACTTGAACTCGGGCTCTCCGCTCATCCGTATCAGATTGGTGCGGCGCGGCAAAGAAGACAATAGTCATCGGGAGATTGAAGTAGGGGGGAGAGATCATATCTGGGAAGATGTACGACGTTGCGGTGGTCGGCGCAGGGCCGGCAGGGAGCGCGGCGGCCGAAGCATGCGCCCGGGCCGGGCTCTCCACACTCTGCATTGAAGAGCACGCGGCACCCGGACTCCCGGTCCAGTGCGCCGGACTCCTTTCGGTGAACGCTTTTCTGGAGTGCCGGATCTCCGAACGCTCCATCCTCAACCGCGTCCGGGGCGCCCGCGTCGTCTCGAGTTCGGGGACGGGCTTCTCGTTCGACGCCGGGACGACGAAGGGCTATGTCGTCGACCGCGCCATTCTCGACGCCGAGATGGTCAGGGCGGCGGCGCAGGCCGGAGCCGAGTTCTGGCTGAAGACCGCCGTGGTCGGAATTGAGGGGGAAAAACTCGTCACGCGGGGCATGCGCGGGCGGCAGGAGGTGGCCGCACGTATGGTGATCGCCGCCGACGGTCCGAGGAGCGGAATTGCCCGGATGCTGGGCATCGCCCGCGCACCCGTATTCCTCTCAGGGATCCAGGCCGAGGTGCCGCTGGAGATAGAGAGCCACCTCGTCGAGATCCACCCGAACGCCACGCCGCAGTTCTTCGCCTGGGTGATCCCGGCGGGCGCTGGGCGGGCGCGGGTCGGGATGTGCGGAACGGCGAACGTACGGGAGGACTTTTTCCGCTTTGTAAAACCCTATCTCTCGAGCGTCACCCACCTCGTCACCGGCACCATCCCGCTCGGAACGATGCCGCAGACCTACGGCCACCGCACCCTCTTCGTCGGGGACGCCGCGGGCATGGCAAAGCCCACCTCAGGCGGGGGCGTCTACACCGGCGTGCGTGCGGCCCGCCATGCGGCGGCGGTCGCCGTCTCCTGCTGCGAGTCGGGCGACTTCTCCGAAGGTGCGCTCGCCGAGTATGAGCGGCGCTGGAAGGAGGATTTCGGCCGGGAAATCGCACAGGGCATGAGATTTTTCCGGCTCAGACAGGAGATCGCACCCGCACAGGTCGACCGCCTCATCTCCGTGATGGCCGACCCCGAGATCACCGACCTGATCGTCCGCTACGGGGACATGGACAGGCCCGACGCCCTCATCCGTCGCCTTCTCACGAAAAGGAAGATACTGATGTCGTTTGGCATAATGGCGGCACCAACAGTACGCGCATTTTTGAAGGAAATGATCAGGGGAGCGAATTGATAACACTTATATCGAATAGCGTGTTACTGAAACTGTGATAGCACATGCACATCCCTGATGCGTTCATTCCAATCGGGCAGAGCGCCGTATACTGGCTCATTGCCCTTGTCTTCATCGTACTGGCATTGAAATGGGCCAGAAACGAGCTCGACGAAGAAAAAATCCCCCTCGTCGCGGTCCTCGCGGCCGGTATCTTCGCCATCCAGGCGTTCAACCTCCCGGTAGGCATGGGCACGAGCGGCCACCTCGTCGGTGGGGCACTCGCCGCGATCCTGCTGGGATCGCCCTATGCCGCCGTATTCATCCTCACGCTGGTCCTCCTCGTCCAGGGGGTCGTCTTCGGTGACGGCGGGCTCACGACGATGGGCGCGAACATCATCAACATGGGTGTCATCGGCGGGTTCGTCGGCTACTACACCTACACGGGGCTTAAGAGCGCCGTCAAAAACACCTACCTCTCCGCCGCCGTCGCCGCCTGGTTCGCCTGCCTGATCCCGGCCCTCGCCGCCTCGGTGGAGATGTGGATCGCCGGCACCTTCCCCCTCGTCCCCGGTCTCATCGCCATGGGCACCTACCATGCGGCGATCGGGATCATCGAAGCGGTGATCACGGCCGGTGCGATCTACCTGATCGCCTCTGCACGTCCGGACCTCATGAAAACGTCAACGGGGGCGGCAGCATGATGGAGACAAAGAAATTCGTCGCCATCGGGCTTGTCATCGCCCTCGTCATCGGCGTCGCCGCTGTCTTCCTCGCCTCGGGCGACCCGGACGGCCTTGAGTCCACCGCCCTTGTGGTGCAGGACGCAAAGACCCTCACCGGCCCGACCCCCGAGGACGCCGACGCCGAGGCGATCGGCCACGAAGGGAGCTTCGAATACGAAGCACCCATGCCCGACTACACCATGGGCGAGAGCGGCGGCACGATGGGCGCGATCCTTGCGATCGCCGTCGGAACCATCCTCGCGCTCCTCATCGTCTTCGGTGTGGGCAAGGCGGTCGCCGCCTCAAAACACTGACTCTATATCCTTTTTTAGAGATACACATTACAATGCACATCCTCGAGACCCGCAACCTCACCTACGCCTACTCGGGCCGGCCACCCGCTCTTAAATGTGTGAACTTCATGGCCGGCAGAAAGGCGCGGATCGCCGTCATCGGGGCGAACGGTGCGGGCAAGAGCACTCTCTTCAAACACTTAAACGGGATTTTGAAACCCACGTCCGGCGAGGTGCTCATCCACGGCGAACCGATCACAAAGGCGAACCTCAGGGAGGTGCGCAAGATGATCGGCATCGTCTTCCAGAACCCGGACGACCAGGTTTTCTCTCCGACGGTGGAGCAGGACATCGCCTTCGGGCCGGCAAACCTCGGCCTCGACGAAGAGACGGTGCACCACCGGGTCGAGAGCGCAATGCGCCTCCTCACTCTTGAAGACCTGCGCACGCGCCCCCCTCACCAGCTCTCGGGCGGAGAGAAAAAACGGGTGGCGATCGCCGGCATCCTCGCGATGGAGCCGCAGGTGCTTGTCCTTGACGAACCGACGGCCGGGCTCGACCCCCAGGGGGTCACCGACCTCGTCGGTTTCGTCAACACTCTCCCCGAACGCTTCGGCATGACGGTGATCTTCTCCACCCACCATCTCGACCTGGTCCCCGAACTGGCCGATTATGTCTATGTAATGGACCGCGGCGAGATCGTGGCGCAGGGGACGATCCCTGCCATCTTCTCGCAGGCGGACATGCTGACGCGCACCCGCCTCGACGTCCCGGTGCTCCAGCGGCTGATGCGTTCGCTCCGGGAGGCCGGCGTGCCTCTCGGCGAGGGCTACACCTACCAGGAGGTCGAGGCTGCGTTTACGGAGGCATACCGGAGACGGCCATGATCGAGGAGCTCTTCTCCATCGAGCAGTCGGCGCAGGGCACAAGCACGATCCACCGGTGTGACGCACGGGTGAAGATCCTGCTCACCCTCGCCGTGATTATAACGGTGGTCGCCTTCCCGTACACGACCGCGGTCTATCGTCTCGGTGCTGTGATGATGCTCTTTTTCGCCGCTCTCTGGGCGGCGTCCGGGCTTTCCCCGGCCATATACGCAAAGCGCTTCCTCCTGATCCTCCCATTCGGCTTCTTCCTGATATTCTTCCAGATATTCTTCGAAAATCCGCATTACGAGGTTTTTCACCCGCTGTTCACCCTGCCCCTCGGCATCGCCGTCTACGCCGAGTCGGTGGAGTTCGCCTCCATCCTGGCGGTGAAGTTTCTGGCCTGCATCTCCTTCATCATCCTCCTCTCCTCGACGACGACGATGCAGGGGATGCTGGAGGGCGCCGGGCGCCTGGGCATGCCGCCCGAATTCACTCTCGTTCTGGGGATGATGGTCCGCTATCTCTTCCTCTTCGCACGGATCTACCTGAGAGTGAGGGCGTCGCTTGAGACGAGATGCTTCGACGCCTTCGACCGCTCCCTGCCGTACCGCTACCGGTTGCGGATGCTCGCCTACACCATCGGGACGATCTTCCTCCGCTCCTTCGAGCAGGGTGAGCGGACCTATACGAGCATGCTCTGCCGCGGCTACGGGAAGGACTCGCACCTTTTCATCAGGAAAAAGCCGTTGCTCAGGTTTGAATGGGCACTTCTGGCCGCAAGCCTCATATTCGTCCCGGCCGCGGCGGCGGCGGCATGGCTCCTCTGAGGGCCGGCACTGATATCTTTTTTACCGGCGAAGGCAATTCCCCATCCATGGAAAGCAAATTCGGGAGGGGTTTTGTGATCCCCCTCGTGGCGCTCAGCAGGCACTTCGCCCTCCCGCCGGAGCAGGCATTTTACGGCGCGGCCGATCACCTCGACGAACTGATCCTCCCGGCGCAGTTTGCAGGCACCCGGATCGACAGCCTTGTCGAGCAGCTCAGGAAAAAAGTGATCTGGCACCAGCCCGGCAGCATGGACCGGGAGACCGCCGACGAGGTCAGGGCGATCCTGCAGAAACTCCTCGTAGAAGTGGACCTGGCCCTCGGCATCGCGGACCCGCGGATCGGAACCTACGACTGATGACATGAAAACTTGAGTACCTTAAAGTGGGTTCACAACCAATATCTATTGTGAATCCACGAGTTTCGCGTTCTTTATTTTTAACGGAGGTCATCCATGAGCACGACCTATGACGCCTCCCATATTACCGTATTAAAGGGCCTCGAGCCGGTGCGCGAGCGTCCTGCCATGTATATCGGGAGCACCGATACGCGGGGTCTCCACCACCTGGTCTACGAGGTGGTCGACAACTCCATTGACGAGGCGCTTGCAGGTTTCTGCGACCAGATCAGCGTCTCCCTCGGTACCGACGGGTCCTGCACGGTTGTGGACAACGGCCGGGGCATCCCGGTTGATACGATGAAGAACGGCAGGAGCGCCCTCGAGGTGGTGCTCACCGTCCTCCACGCCGGCGGCAAGTTCGACAAGAACACCTATCAGGTCTCAGGCGGTCTGCACGGCGTCGGTGTCTCGGTCGTCAACGCCCTCTCCACCATACTCCGCGCCACCGTCCACCGCGACGGCAGGATCTATGAGATCACGTTCTCCCGCGGCGGGGTGACCGGCCCGATCCATTCCAGAAAGGAGAGCCTCGACGAGATGAAGGCCCGTTACGTCCGGACATACGGTGCGGAAGGGGACTGGGAAGGGATCGAGGAGCGCGGCGACTTCCTTGAACGTTTCGGTGCGCGCCTCTCCGGCACCACGATCACGTTCATTCCGGACGACACGATCTTCGAGACCGTCGTCTTCGATTACGACGTCCTCGCCCATCGGATGCGGGAACTCGCATTCCTGAACTCCGGGCTGTCTATCTCGATCAGGGACGAGCGTTCGGGCGATGCGGACCGCTACTGCTACGAGGGCGGGATCGTCGAATTCGTCCGTCACATCAACGAGAGTGCCGAAAAGATCCACGAGAACGTGATCACCTTCGACCGGAAGGATGAAGAGAACCGGACCGAGGTGGAGGTCGCCTTCCAGTACACGAACACCTTCAAGGAGCAGGTCTACACCTTCGTGAACTCGGTGAACACCCGCGAGGGCGGAACGCACCTCGAGGGGTTCAGGAGCGCGATCACGCGGGCGATCAACAACTCGGCGAAGAAGAGCAACCTGCTCAAAAACGGCGCTTCGGTCAGGGGCGACGATGTCAGGGAGGGTCTCAACGCCGTCATCTCCATAAAAATCGCGAACCCCCAGTTCGAAGGGCAGACGAAGATGCGTCTCGGCAACTCGGCCGTCAGAGGCATCGTCGATTCCCTGGTCTATTCCTCGCTCACGGAGTTTTTCGAGGAGAACCCGAAGACCCTGCAGGCGATCGTGGGCAAGGCCCTGCTAGCCGCACGGGCCCGCGAGGCGGCGCAGAGCGCGCGAGACCTCGCCCGCCGGAAGAGCACCCTGGAGAGCGGCGGCCTCCCCGGCAAACTCGCCGACTGCTCAGAGCGCGATCCCGCAAAGAGTGAAGTGTATATCGTGGAGGGCGACTCTGCAGGCGGATCGGCAAAACAGGGACGCGACCGCAGGTTCCAGGCCATCCTGCCCCTCCGGGGAAAGATTCTCAATGTGGAGAAGGCCTCCCCGCACAAAATCATCAAGAACGCCGAGATTCAGGCGCTCATCTCCGCGATCGGCACCGGCGTCGGCGAACACTTCGACATTTCCCGGGCCCGGTACCACAGGATCGTCCTGATGACCGATGCCGATGTGGACGGGGCGCACATCACGACGCTCCTCCTGACTTTCTTCTTCAGGTACATGCCCGAACTCATCGAGCACGGCTACATCTACATCGCCCAGCCCCCCCTCTTCAGGGTGGCTCGGGGCAAGAAGGAGGAGTACGCCTACCGCGAGGAGGACATGAAGGAGATCATGGCCACCATGGGCGAGAAGGGCGTCACCGTCCAGCGCTACAAGGGTCTTGGCGAGATGAACGCCGGACAGCTCTGGGAGACGACGATGGACCCGGCGCACCGGGTGCTCAAGCAGGTGCGGGTCGAGGACGCCAGTTACGCAAACGAGGTCTTTGAAAAACTGATGGGAGACGACGTGGAGCCCAGAAAGGAATTTATCAGGAGACATGCGCTGGAGGTGAAGAACCTTGACATCTGAGGAGAAGCCCGAGCGCCGTTCGGTCATCCAGGTCACCGTCGAGAACGAGATGAAGTCCTCGTACATCGACTACGCCATGTCGGTGATCATCGGCCGGGCGATCCCCGACGTCCGCGACGGCCTCAAGCCGGTCCACCGCCGCATCCTGTACGGGATGTGGGAAATGGGCGTCACCCACGACAAGCCGACGAAGAAGAGTGCAAGCATCGTCGGTCACGTGATGGGCAGGTACCACCCCCACGGCGATGCCTCCATCTACGACACTCTGGTCAAGATGGCGCAGCCGTTCAGCTACCGGTACATGCCGGTGGAGGGGCAGGGCAACTTCGGCTCCATCGACGGCGATTCCGCTGCGGCGATGCGGTACACCGAGGCGCGCCTCAACCCCCTCGCAGAGGCGATCCTCGAGGATCTCGAGAAAGAGACGGTCGACTTCATTCCGAACTTCGATGAGTCGACGAAAGAGCCGACGGTGCTCCCTGCAAAGGTACCGAACCTGCTCATCAACGGTTCGTCGGGGATTGCGGTCGGCATGGCGACGAATATGCCGCCGCACAACCTCGGCGAGGTCTGCAACGCCCTCTGCGCCTATATCGACAACCCTTCGATCAGCGTCGAGGACCTGATGCACCATATCCCGGCCCCCGACTTTCCGACCGGCGGCATGATCATGGGCACAACCGGGGTGCGCGAGGCGTACCTCACCGGCCGCGGCCGGGTGATAATGAGGGGCGTCGCCGAGATCGAGGAGGAGGGGCGAACCCCCCGCATCATCATCTCGGAGATCCCGTTCCAGGTGAACAAGGCGAACCTTGTCGAGCAGATCGCAGACCTCGTCAAGGAGAAGCGTATCGAGGGCATCTCAGACCTCCGCGACGAGTCCGACAAGGACGGTATCAGAGTGGTCGTCGAACTGAAGCGCGACGCCATGCCGCAGGTCGTCCTGAACCAGATCTACAAGCACACACCCCTCGAGAGCACCTTCGGGATCAACAATCTCGCCATCGTTGACGGAAAGCCCCTGACCCTCAGCCTCCCGCAGATCCTGGAGCACTTCCTCGACCACCGGATCGCGGTCGTGCGCAGGCGTTCCCAGTTCGATCTGCGCAAGGCGCAGGAGCGGGTGCACATCCTCAACGGCCTGATCCTCGCCCTGCAGAGCATCGACGGCGTGGTCGCCGCCATCAGGGCGTCACAGAACGCCGAAGAGGCCAGAGAAACCCTGATCGCACGGTTCGGCCTCGACGAGGTGCAGGCGAACGCCATCCTCCAGATGCAGCTCCGCCGCCTCGCGGCCCTCGAACAACAGAAGATCACGGACGAACGCACGGGGCTGCAGAAGGAGATCGAGCGGCTCCAGGAGATCCTCTCCACACGGGAGAGCATTGTCAGGGAGATCAGATCCGACATCGTCGGACTCAGGGAGCAGTTCGGCGACGAGCGCCGGACGCAGATCGCCCTGGCGGCCGGGGAGATCTGCAGAGAAGACCTCATCGAGGACAGACCCGCCCTTGTCTCGCTGACGGCGACGAATTACATCAAGAGGATGCCGCTCGAGGCATACCGGATGCAGCGCCGCGGCGGAAAGGGCGTCATCGGCATGGCGACAAAAGAGGACGACGTCGTCTCCGACGTATTCGTGGCAAGCACCCACGATTACCTCCTCTGCTTCACCAACAAGGGGCGCATCTACTGGATGAAGGTCTACGATATCCCGGAGAGCAGCAGAACCGCGAAGGGCAAGGCGATCGTCAACCTGCTCAACCTCAACGACGAGCTGGTGAGCGCCGTCATTCCCCTGCGGAAGTTCGATCCCGGACAGTTCCTCTTCTTTGCGACGAAGGAGGGGATGGTCGTCAAGATCCCGGTCGAGGAGTTCTCCCGCCCGCGGCCGAGCGGCATCCTTGCCATCAAACTGAAGGAGGGCGACGAGCTCATGGACGTGAAACTCACCGACGGTTCGGCCGAGGTGCTCCTGACGACCTGGAAGGGCCAGAGCCTCCGCTTCTCCGAGGAGGCCGTCCGGCCCCTGCACCGCAACTCGCAGGGCGTTATAGGGATCAGGATGCGCGGCGGCGACCACCTGGTCTCCCTGAGCCTGGTCTCGAAGGACCACCTGCTCACGATCACCGCGGGCGGCATGGGCAAGCAGACCGATTTCGACGAGTACCGCGGCCACGGCCGGGGTACGATGGGCGTGAGGAACATCCAGCCGTCCTATGGCGACGGTGTCGTGGCGGCAAAGGCCGTTTCGGACGGCGACGAGATCATCCTGATGAGCACCTCGGGAAACGTGATCAGGATGATGGTCTCCGGGATTTCGATCCAGAAGCGCGGCACCCGCGGGGTGCGGGTGATGAAGATGGACGAGGGCGATCGGGTCGTCGGTTTTGCGGTGATCAACCCGGACGAAGAGATAGAGAAGACGGACGACGACGCCGGACCCGAAACCTGACCGCCACCTTTTTTTCTGCCTTCACCGAGATGGAGTGGAGGATCATGACAGCCAGAGTATATTTTGCGGAGGCCGCCATCGGGAAAGGGCGGAAAAATACGCTCGATAAGATCAACGACCTTTTTGCGGCCGCCGGGCTTGCGGCCTGCGTCAGGGAAGGGGACCTGACGGCGGTGAAACTCCATTTCGGCGAGTGGGGCAACGACACATATATTAGTCCCGTCTGGGTGCGGGAGGTCGTCGACCGGATCAGGACAGCCGGGGGCAACCCCTTTCTCACCGACACCGCCACCCTGTACTCGGGCACGCGCCACAACGCCGTGGACCACCTTAAAACCGCGATCCGTCACGGGTTCGGGTTCGAGGTGACCGGGGCGCCGATCGTCATCGCCGACGGCCTGACCTCGGGGAACTGGCGAGAGGTCGGGATCGGCGGGCACCATTTCGACCGGGTGAAGATCGCGGGCGACATCTGTGACGCGGGCAGCATGATCGTCCTCTCCCATGTGAAAGGGCACGGGATGGCCGGGTTCGGCGGGGCGATCAAGAACCTTGCCATGGGCTGCGCCCCTGCGGCGGGAAAAAAGGAGCAGCACCAGGGGCTTGTCCCGCTCATCGACCGGGAGGTCTGCGCCGCCTGCGGGGCGTGCGCCCGCGTCTGCCCGACCGGAGCGCTGGAGGAGAACGGCGAGGGGGTCAGGCTCACAACGACCCGGTGCATCGGCTGCGGGGAGTGCATGACCGTCTGTCCGACCGGGGCGATCGATTTCAACTGGGCAGAGGGGGTGGCGCCTTTCATGGAGATGATGGCAGAGTACGCCCTCGGCGCCGTCGCCGGCAAGGAGGGGAGGGTCGGCTACCTGAACTTCCTGGTGAACATCACCCCGGACTGCGACTGCTGCCCCTGGAGCGACAGCCATATCGTGCCCGACATCGGCATCCTCGCATCCACCGACCCGGTGGCGATCGACACCGCCAGCTTCGATCTGGTCAACGGGCGGGAGGGGATCGCGGGGAGCCGTCTCCTTTGCAACCACGCACCAGGCGAGGACAAGTTCAGGGGCGTCGCCCCGTACACCGACGGGACGATCCAGATACGCTACGGCGAGCGGATCGGGCTCGGCAAAACGGATTACGAACTGATCGAGATCTGAGAACATGAACGAGTGGGAGACGCTGGAGGCCGGGGAGATCGCGCTTCGGGTGGCCGCAGCGCGGGTCGGCCGCATGCCGGCTGAGGCGGCGATCCTGGCCCCCGCCTTTCTGGAGATCGAGACGGCGGCCGATCACTTCGCCGGGGCGGCGGAGGAGTTCTGCCGTCTCACCGGCTACCACCCCCTGCGCACGATCGGGCGGGCGGGCCGCCGCATTGCCGTGCTCGCCGGGGACGGGTGTACCCCGGTCCACTTCGGCGAGAGCGAGGGGCGGCGGGGCACCGGCCTTGCCGCCGTCGGTTTTGTGATCCGTGACCCGAACGCCTGGGCGCAACACCTCAACGCCGCAGGGATCGCCTGCAGTGTCGCGGACGACGGCACCGTCGCCAGAACCGCACCCTCCCCTTTCACCGGCATCTCGATCGCTGCGGTCGGCCCCGAGTGGCCCGGCCTTTCAGACGGGGAGGTGCCGACTCCTTTCACCGCCGGGGAGCGACCCCGTGACGGCCCCGTCGGCTGTCCCGACCACGTGGCGGTGCGGGTGCGGGCGCAGGACCGGGCGGCGGCGGTGCTGGAGTTCGTGCAGATGACCGGGGCCGTCTTTGCGGGCTCGGAATACGTCGCCCCCTTCAGGTCGGCAAACAGCGTCCTTTTGCTCAGAAACGCACACTTCGCGCTGAACATCGTCTCCGGGACGGCACCCTTCACCGGCGACGCGGCCTCTCGGAAGGCCGAGCCGTTTCTCGACCGGTTCGGGCCGGGCGCCCACCACATCGGCTTCCTGACACCGGACGCCGGGGCCGTGGTGGCGGCGATGGAGGCGGACGGCGTCTCCTTCTCCCTTCCCCTCACGGGATCGCGGGAGGTGGGGATCAGGCAGGCGATGACGGCGCGTTCGGCCCACACCGGGTTGATGGTCGAATATCTCGAACGGAGCGGCGGGTTTGACGGCTTTTTCGTACGGTCGATGACGGTCAGGATGGGGGAGGGGAGGGCGCCGCCGTTCTGAGAGTGGGTGAAGACCCACCGGAAATCTTCAATCCTCCTCTATGCCTGCAAGCGACAGGTGACACGATCCGAGCCTTTCATCAGCGTTCCCGGCCAACGCGAGAAGAGCATATGGATATCATCACCGTCATCCTCCTCTCCGTCGGCCTCGCCATGGACGCCGCCGCCGTCTCCATCGCCGGCGGGGTCACCGTCAGGGAGGGACGGGCCCGGACGGCCGTCACCCTCGCCCTGCTCTTCGGGGTGTTCCAGACCGGCATGGCGCTCGCCGGCTGGTACGGCGGCTCCCTCTTCAGCGGTTACATCGAGGGGTTCGACCACTGGATCGCCTTTTTCCTGCTCGTCGCCATCGGCGGAAAAATGCTCCACGAAGGATTGAAGGGCGAGGACGGTGCGGCGATCCCCTTCGACAGCGCACCGGTGCTGCTCATGCTCGGGGTCGCCACCTCCATCGACGCCCTCGCCGTCGGCCTCTCCTTCGCTTTTCTCGGGACGGCGATCCTGGAGCCGGCAGTCGTCATCGGCATCGTCACCGCCGCCCTCTCACTCTGCGGGTTCTGGATCGGCACCGCCTTCGGCGACAGGAACCGCGACCGTGCCGCGATCCTCGGCGGGATCATCCTCATCCTGATCGGCGTCCGGATCCTCGCCGAGCACCTCCTCACCTGATCCGGCAGCCCGGAAGATCCTTTTTTTCAAGGTAGCGCTGGTGATACTCTTCAGCCCGATAAAAGGGGCCGGCTGGCGAGATCACCGTCGTGATCGGCCGCCCGTACCACCCCGAGCGCTGCCGCCGTTCAAGGGAGGCGAGTGCCTCAGACCGCTGCTCGGGGGACGCCGTGAAGATCGCCGACCTGTACTGCGTCCCCACATCAGGCCCCTGCCGATCCCCGGTCGTCGGATCGTGGATGTCCCAGAAGACCTCCAGAAGGGAGGCATAAGAGACCACCAGCGGGTCAAAGACCACCGCCACCGTCTCGGCGTGCCCGGTCGCACCGGTGCAGACCTCCTCGTAGGTCGGGTCCTCCGTCGTCCCGCCCATATACCCGACCGCCGTGTCCACCACCCCCGGCACCTTCCGAAACGCCGCCTCGACCCTCCAGAAGCATCCCGCTGCAAAGTACGCCGTTTCACGCCCCACATCCCTGGCCATACATCCCCCTTCTTGCCGCCGGAGAGATATATCTTCCCGGACGTCCTCACCGGGATCGATGCTCGCTCCCGCCGACCTGAGGGCTGCCCTCGCACTCCAGGATGAGATCCGCCGCCTCGTCGTCACCGCAGGAGACCCCCATCCCTCGCTCGTCGCCGGCCTCGACGCCGCCTACGCACCGGACGGAAGGACCGTCTTCGGGGCTGCGGCCCTCCTCGCATTTCCATCGCTCGAACTCGTCGAGGGTGCGTGGGCGGCGTGCGAGACCGACGTCCCGTACATCCCCGGCCTCTTCGCCTTCAGGGAGGGGCCGGCCCTCCTTGCGGCGCTCGGCCGCCTCACCCGGTCACCCGACCTGCTGATGATCGACGGCCACGGCGTCGCCCACCCGCGGCAGTGCGGAATCGCATCGCACATCGGCGTCGCAACCGGCATACCCTCGATCGGGGTGGCAAAGCGCCTCCTCTGCGGAGAGACGACGGCACCGGGCGAAGAGCGGGGATCGACGGCGCCGGTGATCGAGAACGGCGAGACGATCGGATGCGCCGTGCGGACGGCGACCGGGATCCGCCCGGTCTACGTCTCGACGGGCCACTTCACCAGTCTTGCGGCGGCCGTGCGCCTGGTCCTCGAAACGTCTGACGGCCACCGGCTGCCGGTGCCGATCCGGGCAGCCCACGCCCTCGCCGTCCGGATGCGGGAGAGAGGCGACGGCCCCTGAGGAGCATTTATATCGGGAGACCCACAGAAGGGCAGGTATGAGCGGCGAGGACGGGGAAAAAGACGAAACGACGCGGAAAGAGACCCTGAAAGTCTCGGGGATGCACTGCGCCACCTGCGCCGTCACCCTTGAAAAGGCCCTGAAAGGTGTCGAGGGGGTGAAAAGCGCCTCGATAAACCTCGGGGCCGAGCAGGCGGCGGTGGAGTACGACCCCACCCGCGTCTCGGCGGCCGACCTCGAACGGGCCGTCACCGGGGCCGGATACGGGGTGATCACCGGAAAAGCCGTACTGAAAATCGGGGGCATGATGTGCGCCACCTGTGTCAGAACGGTCGAGGCGGCGCTGAAAAATCTCCCGGGCGTCGTCACCGCCACCGTGAACCTCGGGTCCGAGCGCGCCTACGTCACCTACAACCCGGACGCCGTCACCATCGCGGAGATGGCGAAGGCGATCGAGGACGCCGGCTACCAGTACATCGGCACCGAAGAGGAGGAGACCGGAGACATCGAACGAAAGGCCCGAGATGCCGACCTGAAAGACAAACGCCTGCGGATCGTCATCGGCGCCGCGGCCTCAGCCGTCCTGATGGGGATCATGTGGGCCGCGCCCCCGCTCCCCTTCCCCATGGCCTACCTCCTCCTCGTCATCGCCGCCCCGCCCTTCGCCTACCTCTCCTGGCCGATCTTCCTGGCCGCCTGGCGGGCCCTGCGGAACCGGACCCTGAACATGGACGTGATGTACTCCATGGGCATCGGGGTCGCCTTCGCCGCCTCGGTCCTGGGCACCTTCGGCATCGTGCTCACCAACGACTACCTTTTCTACGAAACGGCGGTGATGCTTGCCACCTTCCTCACCCTCGGCCGCTACCTTGAGGCGCGGGCGAAGGGACGGACCGGCGAGGCGATCGCAGCCCTGATCCGCCTCAGGCCGAAGACCGCCACCGTGATCGTCGACGGCCGGGAAGAGGAGCGGCCGATCGAGGAGGTGCAGCCCGGGGACACCGTGCTCGTCAGGCCGGGCGACCGCGTGCCGGTCGACGGGACGGTCGAGAGCGGCGACAGTTACGTGGACGAGTCGATGATCACCGGCGAGCCCCTTCCGGTCAGGAAAGAGGCCGGCGCCGACGTCGTGGGCGGGACGATCAACGGCGACGGCGTGCTCCGGATCACGGCCACTCGGGTCGGCCGGGACACCGTGCTCGCCCAGATCATCAGGCTCGTCGAGGACGCCCAGGGGACGAAACCGCCGGTCCAGCGGATCGCCGACACGGCGGTGGTGTACTTCATCCCGACCGTGCTCGCGATCGCCGCGGCCGCCTTTCTCTTCTGGTACTTCGTCGCGGGCGCATCACTGCTCTTCGCCCTCTCCACCCTGATCTCGGTCCTCGTCGTCGCCTGCCCCTGCGCCCTGGGCCTCGCCACCCCGACGGCGATCACCGTCGGCGTCGGCAGGGGCGCCGAACTCGGCATCCTGATCAAGAGCGGGGAGGCGCTGGAAGCGGCCGAACGGCTGGACACCGTCGCCTTCGACAAGACCGGCACCCTGACGAAGGGGACGCCTGCGGTGACCGACGTCGTCGAGCTCGCCCTCACCGAGGAGGAGACGCTCGCCCTCGCCGCCGGCGCCGAACAGAACTCAAACCACCCGGTGGCCAGGGCGATCGTCGCCAGGGCAGAGGAGCAGGGCGTCTCGGTCCCCGCGACCGATGCCTTCGAAACGATACGGGGCAAAGGGGTGCTCGCCACCGTCGACGGCCGTATGATCGCACTCGGCAACCGGGCGATGCTCGCGGACGTGAACGTCGCCCTCGACGGTGAGGCCGAAGCCGCGGTCGCCCGCCTCGAAGAAGAGGGGAAGACCGTCGCCGTTCTGGTCGCCGACGGAAAGGCCGCCGGCATCGTCGCCGTCGCCGATACCCTCAAGCCCACGGCGATGGCGGCGGTCGCCGACCTGAAGAAGATGGGGCTCTCCGTCGCCATGATCACCGGGGACAACCCCAGGACGGCGGGAGCGATCGCCGGGATGATCGGCATCGACCGAGTCTTTGCCGGGGTGCTCCCCGACGCCAAGGCCGCCGAGATCCGGGGGTTCCAGGAAGGAGGCCGGCACGTGGCCTTCGTCGGGGACGGGATCAACGACGCCCCGGCCCTGGCGCAGGCCGATCTCGGGATCGCCATCGGCGGTGGGACCGACGTCGCCATCGAGAGCGGCGGCGTGGTGCTGGTCAGGGACGACCTCACCGATGTCCCGGCCGCGATCCAGCTCTCCCAGAAAGTGATCGGACGGGTCAAACTCAACCTCTTCTGGGCGTTCGCCTACAACGCCGCCCTCATCCCGGTGGCCGCAGGGGTGCTCTACCCTGCCTTCGGGATCACCTTCAGGCCGGAACTCGCCGGCCTCGCCATGGCGGCGAGTTCGGTCACCGTCGTCACCCTCTCCCTCCTGCTCAAAGGATATATACCGGAAGCAAAAAGAGAGAAGACGGAGGTGTCGAACATGGAGACAGATCCGGTTTGCAAGATGAAGGTTGACAAAAAGACGGCAAAGTTTACGACCGACTACAAAGGAACGACCTACTACTTCTGCGCACCCGGCTGCAAGAAGGAGTTCGAAAAGGATCCCGAAAAATACCTCAAATAACCCGTTATTTTTTTTCCTGGCCCGGACCGGCACCGGTGTGGGCCGGCAGAAAATATCCCGGATAATCCCCTATATCCGAAAATCCCCGCAGGATTCTGCGAAGATATATACTTTTAAGTATGGGTGGGACAAATAAAAAAGTAATTTATTCCACAGGTGAGAGAGAGGTTGACCAGAATATTTGTTCCAAAACGGGTGTTTTTCACCTGCGGCGTGGGTAAGGACTCGGAATATCTCGGTTCCTTCGAGATGGCACTCAGAGCGGCAAAGATCGAGTGCTACAATCTCGTGACCGTCAGTTCCATCCTGCCCCCCAGGTGCCGTATCATCCCGCGTGAGGAAGGTCTTGCCGACCTCGATCCAGGGAGTATCGTCTTTACGGTCATGTCCAGGATCTCCTCCAATGAGTCTCACCGTCGAATATCGGCCTCCATCGGGGTTGCAATCCCTGAGTCCATGGATGAGCAGTGGGGATACTTCGCCGAGCACCACGCATTCGGTGACGGGAAAGAGAAGGCAGGAACGTATGCAGAAGAACTCGCGTACAGGATGTACCAGAGCATCACGGATAAAACACCCGAAAAAACACTCAACATTACTGAAAGTGCAATCGTAGATGAAGACGGCCACTGGACGACAGTGCTTGCCGCAGCCATCTTTCTCATGGAGTAATTATGACGTCACGCACACGTGCGCACCACACCACCTGCCCATACTGCAATGAAGAGGTCTACCTCGAGGAGCTCATCGGAGGGAAATGCCCGCTCTGCGGCAGCACCCTTGAAGAGCCCGAGGACGAGTGCCTGGAGGTCGACGACGGACTCGAACGCTCCGACCTGTCATGGCTCATCTGCCATTACTTCCTCTTCAAAAAAATGGACGAACTCGGTGCCAACCCCCTCCAGATCATGGATGTGATTTCCCGTCTCGACAGAGAAGGCGCATTCGAGGAGGAGAACGAAGAGCACGTGTCCTTTGAAGTTGAAGTGCCGATCGGCCGCATCGAGCGGATCCTGCCGAAGCGGTGCAGCTGCTGCGGCCGGTCGTTTATCAGGGGCGGTAAAAAAGTGTTCGCAGGGGAAAGCGGACATCCAGGCTACGCCGTCTCGTACCGCTGCCCCCTCTGTTCTCAGTAAGTCCGTGCGATAACGGTCGAAGTGCCGGGGCGCCCGCAGACGATGCAGGCCCCCTCGCTTTTTTCGATATGGACGCTCCGCACCTCGGTGCCGAGCACGCTCGCATTCGTTTCCTTCTCGATCATGTCTGCACAGGCTTCGTCGCCGCACCAGTGGACGACGGCGATACCACTCTTCGTCGCCTCGACCGCCGTCTCGACGCTCTCCGCCGGGATTATTCTAGAGGTGAGGGACGCTTCGGCCCGTTCGCGCAGCCGTCCTGCAAACGCCGACAGAACCCCGGGGATTTCTGCCGCGAGCCCGGCACGGTTCAGCGTCATCTTCTCGCCGTCCCGCGTGGCGGCAACGACGGTGCCGGCCGCAAGGTCTCTCGGGCCGACCTCAATGCGCAGGGGCACGCCCCGCATCTCCCAGTGGTAGTATTTCGCACCCGGACGCAGGTCGCGGTCGTCGACTTTCACCCGCAGACCGGCCGCGTCGAGTTCTGCCCTGAGTTGTTCAGCAGCCGCCCTGACCTCTTCGGCCTGCTTCTTCATGATGATCGGGATGACGACGACCTGCACCGGCGCCACCTTCGGCGGGAGCACAAGGCCGCGGTCGTCGCCGTGGACGCCGATCGCCGCCGCGATGCAGCGTTCGGAGATGCCGTAGCAGGTCTGGGAGACAAACTGCTGCTCGCCCGCGGCGTCCTCGTAGGTGATGTTGAAGGTCTTCGAGAAGTGGGTCCCGAGGTGGTGGGCGGTGCCCACCTGGAGGGTCCGTCCGTCCGGCATCAGGGCGTCGACGGCCATCGTATAATCGGCGCCCGGGAACTTGTCCCAGTCGGGACGGCGGGAGATGATCACCGGGACGCAGAGGTCGTCGTAGAACTGCGTATAGAGCGAGAGGGCGGTTTCGACCTGTGCGGCCGCTTCGTCCCAGGTGGCATGGGCGGTATGGGCCTCCTTGAAGGAGGTGATCTCGCGGAGGCGGATGAGCGGGCGCGTATGCTTCGTCTCGTACCTGAAGGTGTTGACGATCTGGTAGACCTTGATCGGCAGATCGGCGTGCGAACGCACCCAGAGGGCGAACATCGGGTACATGGCGGTCTCGCTCGTCGGCCGCAGGGCGAGCGGGACGTCGAGCTCGGTGAGGCCGCCGTGGGTGACCCAGTAGACCTCCTCCTCGAACCCCTTGATGTGCTCGGCCTCTTTCATGAACTCGGTCTTCGGGATCAGGAGCGGGAAGAGGGTCTCGTCATGGCCCGACCCGTCGAGCAGGCTGCGGAGGATCGCGTAGGTGTGCCGCCGCAGACCGAAGCCGAAGGGAAACCAGACATACAGCCCCTTCACCGGGTAGCGGACGTCCATGATCTCGGCGCGCCAGAGCACGTCATTATACCAGGCAGAAAAATCGGATTTTGGGGGGAGTGAACCGCTCTCGTCTTCCATTGGGGTACCTCAGACCACTATCTGTAGGAGCGCGGGCGTAATAAATGCCTCTACAACGGCCGCCACGGCGAGAAGCGGGACGACAACACGGAGAAAGAACCCGCCAAGACGGGTGGCTTCGGCGGCTGCGTCCCCGGTGCCTGAAAGATCGGCGAGGAGGGATCTGGCGAGGCCGAGCCCGAGAGTCGCCGCAATGAACAGGGCCGGGAGCTCGAAGATCCCGTGGGGTATGAGCCCGACCGCAAGCCCGAGAGGACCGAGCCTTTCTGCGATCTCGCCGACGAAGACACCGATGATCACCCCGTTCGAGAGGAGGACGAACAGGGTCAGGAGACCGAAGGTCGCCCCCCCCAGGAAGAGCAGGAGGCAGGCCTGCAGGTTGTTCAGGAAGATCTTTACGGCGAGCATCGCCGGCGAGTCTCCCAGGATGTCGGCAAAAACGCCGTTTCGGACCATCTCGATCATCTGGTCGGCCACCGGATCGCCGGAGAGGAGGACCGCATACCCCGCGGCGATCCCGAGGAGGAAGACACCGACCGAGACTGCAAGGTAGGCGCCGAACTCCCGCCTAGACATAGATCACCATCCGCATCATGTCCCGAACGCCCGGCGCCATGCCGACGACGATCATGGCAAGCAGGACAAGGTGCCAGAAGGCGGGGTTCCCTTCCTTCCGGTAGAGTTCGAGGACATAGATCGCCGGGATGATCACGGCGAGTTTCAGCGCGAACATGGAAAACGCCGTCCCGGTCCATGCGATCAGGGCCGAGCCCACCACATGCTGCTCCACGTAGTGAAGGGGGTGGAGATCGATGCCGAACGAGGTGGCCGAGGCATCGAACATGTGGCCGACGATCAGCAGGGCATAGAGGGGGTCTTCGACATACTCCCAGCCGAGCACGTAGCGGAGGAACGCCCAGACCGCCGCCGAGGCGACGGCGGCCATCGCCGGGATTGCAAGGAGCACGACCGGGTCGATGCGGGTGTTGGCGGCGCCCCACAGGAGGAGGAGGACGAAGGCGGCGGCCGCGAGGGCGAGCCCGATCAGCCCGTAGGCACGGGCGTAGTCGCTGACGACCCTCTTCATCTCCAGGATGCGGGAGAGGAAGAGGGCGGCGACGGTGATGAAAAAGACGACGAAGAAGATGATCGGCGTGATCAGCAGGATGTGAAGGTCCGAGGTGATCATGCCGGTGTCCTCGACGACCCGCAGGAGCCCGCCGAGGACGACGAAGGGGATCGTTGCGAGGACAAAACGGCGGTCGACCTCGATCCCGAAGCGCCTGAGGCCGCGGTAGACGAGATAGACCGAGAGGATCAGGATGAGAGCGTACGTAAGAGTATCGACGATCGTATACGGCTGGCCGTATATGATCGGATCGATGTAATATTTGTAGAGGAACTCCCTAATCATCAGTGATCTCAATGGGTGGAGAGAGTATAAAAGTACTCAGGGAGCAGGTCTTCGACAAATCCAGATGGATGCAGCTCCCGCGGGACGTCATCATCGGGCACAACGTCCTCGGAGAGATCCCCTCGGTCTGCCGGGACTTGAACCTTGGCTCCCGTGCCTTCCTCATCGCCGGGGAGCACACGATGGCGATCGCCGGGGAGCGGATCGCCGCCCTCCTCGGCGAGACCTGTGAGGTCGAGACCTGCGTCACCCACGGCAACTCCCTCGAAGAGATCGCCGCCGCCGAACGGGCCGGGGCATCCGCCGACTTTGTCGTCGGGGTCGGCGGCGGACGGGTGATCGACACCGCCAAGATCGTCTCGTACAACCTCGACCGCCAGTTCATCTCCGTGCCGACAGCGGCGGCGCACGACGGCATCGCCTCCTCGAGGGCAACCGTCCCCTCCCCGGAAGGGAACGTCTCGCTCAGCGCCCACCCCCCGATCGCCGTCGTCGCCGACACCGGGATCATCGCCGCCGCACCAAGAAGGCTGCTCGCGTCGGGCTGCGCCGACATCATCTCCAACTACACCGCGATTCTGGACTGGGAACTCGCCCACCGCCTGAAGGGCGAGCCGCTTTCAGAGTATGCAATGGCGCTCTCGAAGATGACAGCCGAGATCACGGTCAAGAATGCCGCCGTCATCAGCGCCCACACCGAAGAGAGCGCATGGATGGTGATGAAGGCGCTTGTATCCTCGGGCGTCGCCATGAGCATCGCCGGGTCCTCGCGGCCGGCCAGCGGCGGCGAGCATAAGTTCTCCCACGCCCTCGACAGGATCGCACCGGGGCAGGCGCTCCACGGCGAGCAGTGCGGCCTCGGGGCGATCATCACGATGTACCTCCATGGCGGGGACTGGCGCTGGATACGCGACTCGCTCAAAAAGATCGGTGCTCCGACCACACCGGCAGGCCTCGGGATTGCGGACGAAACCGCAGTCGAGGCTCTGCTTGCGGCGCCGTCCATCAGGCCGGAACGGTTCACGATCCTTGACATGGGACTGTCCAGGGAGAGCGCCGAAAAGATCATCAGGATGCTGTACGAGGAGTGAAAAGAATGGCAGAACCAAAACAGAAAGTAACCCTGATCGGGAAATGCCTTGCGGAGAGGGGGCTTGAATTCGTTTACGAAGGCGATGTGCAGGAGTGCAGGACCTGCAAACTCTGGAAAGTCTGCCATAACCTCCAGGCAGGGAAGAAGTATCAGGTCGTCGGCATCAGGAAGAACACCGATCAGGAGTGTCAGGTCCACCGGGGCGGCATCTGCGCCGTCGAGGTGATCGAAGCGCCGGTCGTCACCCTCATCCAGGCCGACCGCGCCATTCTCAACTCCCGTATCCATTACGAGTCGCCATGCACCAGGACCGACTGCCGGAGTTATGCCCTCTGCCATCCCGACGGCATCATCGACGGCGAGAAGTACACGGTCGCCAAAGTCCTCGGCAACGCCCCCGACATCTGCGAGAAGGGCCGGACCCTGAAACTCGTGGAACTGCGGCCGGCCTGATCAGCGCCCGGCCGCCGCCCAGAGCTGCTGCGCCACGGAGAGGACCTGGCCGGTATGCTTGAAGTCCACGAGCCAGCGGTGGGGGATGGCGGAAAAACCGTAGTGAGCGCCGGCAAGGGCTCCCGCGATCGCACCGACCGTATCGGTGTCCCCCCCCAGGTTGACCGCCCGGACGAGGGTCTGCTCGAAGGTGTCCGAGCCCATGAAGACGGCAAGGGCACAGTGGGTGGATAGGACGGCGTCGAGAGAGGGCTCGAGCGGCCAGGCATGGAAGTCGCCAAACCTTCCGACGACCTCGTCGTTTTCGCAGAGGTCAAGGGCACGGCAGAACGCCCGCATTTTTGAGACGCCGCGACACATTTCAGAGACCATCTGGTTCACAAACGCCGAGCATTCCCCTGCAGCAGGATCATAATGGGTGAGGGCCGAGCAGGCGAGGCTCACCTCCCGCACCGCACCGGGGGGATAAAATATACCGAGCGGTGGGCCACGCATCACACTTCCGTTTGTTCTGCTTGCACCATTTCGAATATGGGCGATATATGCGGCCTCTTCTGGCCTCACGCCTTTCCTGATGAGAGAGAAGACCATCCGGGAGGTCGGCCCATAGTATGCGGGCTCCTTTTCAAAACCTGAAATAAGGCGCGAGATGAAGTCTTCAGAGGAAAAGCCCCTGCAAAGGACGAGCGATTGGGCGAGCCCCATCGCCTGAAGTGTGTCGTCGGTGCATTCGCCCCTTGAAATGGCATGGATGCCGCCACTCTGCATTTTCGTAACGTTTTTTTCCGGCGGCGGCAGTCCTTCGAGGGGCGCACCCAAAGAGTCCCCTACAGCGAGCCCAAGGAGAGTACCGGCAGCCTTAGCGAAGTTCGATATAAAGATCACCAATAAGGTATATTTACCGGCGAAAAAATGTATTTTTTGAAGTTAGGTGATTGCGTGCAGAAGGAAGAATTGCTCCACTTGCATATGCTCCTGATGCATATCAGGAAGTATTATGAGACCACCACAGGAGAGGAGGTCTATACCCCCGATTACGATCTTCTCGGTGTTTCCCCGGCCCACATCCACAAAAACAAAATCTCCCACAAAAAAGCAATTCTTGCACTCGGTGAAGACCTCATCCACCAGCTGCGGACTGCCCCACAACTGCAGCAGGTCGAGTACTCTCACAAAGCCACCCATAATGAGGGTATAGTGCAAGAACATTAGACAATGGACGACGTCGATCTCTGCCGGGAGATCATCTCCCGAATCTCTTCTGATTCATGTAGCCCCGCCGACATCCAGCGAGTCAAGATTGCGGTCTGCCGGGAGTACCGGGCAGGCTCCATCCCGAAAAACTCGGCGATCCTTGCCGCCGCAACGTCGGACGAAGCACGGGCTCTCAGGAAGATCCTCATGGTCAAGCCGACGCGGACGATCTCGGGCGTCGCACCGGTGGCGGTCATGACGTCCCCGGCGGCATGCCCGCACGGGAAATGCCTCCCCTGCCCGGGCGGGCCCGACCACCCCTTCCAGTCCCCCCAGAGTTATACTGGGCAGGAGCCGGCCGCCCTCCGCGGCGCCCAGAACGAATACGACCCGCACCTTCAGGTCACGGCCAGGCTCTCACAGATCGAAGCGCTCGGCCATCATGTGGACAAGGCCGAACTGATCGTCATGGGCGGGACGATCACCGCCCGCCCTCCTTCCTATCAGGAGTGGTTCGTCGCCTCCTGCGTCCATGCGATGAACACCTATCGCAGCACCGACCGAACACCCCTCCTGCCGACGGATGAGGTCTTCTCTGCAAACGAGACGGCTGCCGTCCGCTGCATCGCCATCACCTTCGAGACGCGCCCGGACTGGTGCAGGCGGGAGCACATCACAGGAATGCTCGACCTCGGGGTGACGAAGGTCGAACTCGGGGTCCAGCACACCGACGACGGCATCCTCGCCTTCAACCGCCGGGGCTGCACGGTGGGCGACGCCGTCGAGGCGAACCGGATGCTGCGGGACGCCGGGATCAAGGTCGGTTTCCATATCATGCCCAACCTTCCAGGCAGCACGATAGAAGAGGACCGGGAGATGTTTCGAACGCTCTTCGCCGACGAACGGTTCCGTCCTGATTTTCTGAAGATCTACCCGACGCTGGTCACCCCCGGTTCCGAGATCGAGGCGCTCTGGCAGCGGGGCGAGTACGCCCCCTACCCGGAGGAGGATCTCGTGGACCTGATCGCATATGCAAAATCGCTCCTGCCCGAATACGTCCGTCTCCAGCGGGTGCAGCGGGATATCCCGGCGCCGCTGATCGTCGCCGGGTCGCGCCACTCGAATTTCAGGCAGCTTGCGCAGGGGCGGATGCACCAGAACGGCGGCGAGTGCCGGTGCATCAGGTGCCGCGAGGCAGGACGGCGGCCGGCCGAGGCCGCCGACCCGTCGATCCGCGACCTCGTCTACCGCTGCTGCGGCGGCGAGGAGCACTTCATACAGGCCGAGGCCGGGGATGCCCTCATCGGGTTTGCACGCCTCAGGTATGCGGGAGAGACCTTCAGGAGCGAACTCGAGGGGGCGGCACTGCTGCGGGAGCTCCACGTATACGGGGCGATGGTGCCCCTCGGCGAGACCGGAGAGGATGGAGAATATCAACACCGCAGTTTCGGAAAAGAACTCCTTTCCAGAGCGGAAGAGACGGCAGGGGACGCAGGATGGGACCGGATCGCCGTCAACAGCGGCATCGGGGTGCGCCCCTACTACCGGGGGCAGGGCTATGAACGCGAAGGGCCATATATGGTAAAGAGGCTTCGATGAAACCCGCAACCCTGGAATTCGTCCGGCAACGCTTCAGGTCGTATTACCGTGACGGTTACCTCGCCGTGCCCCCAGCGCTCCCCCAGCGGGAATGGGGGTTCATCTTCTTCGACCAGAAACCGGAGGTGCGGATGCGGCGGCACCTGGGCTTCGGCTCCCGTGAAGAGTGCCATGAATACATCAGGTCGATGGTGCCGGCGCATGCCTACTACTCCACGGCCTATTATGCAAACCCGGCCGCGGGCACGATGGGAGAGAAGGGGTGGAGCGGTGCCGATCTCATCTTCGACATCGACGCCGATCACCTCTTTTCCTCCCTGAAAGGGATCACGTATGATGTGATGCTGGGGCGCGCCAGGGACGAAACGGAAAAACTTCTCGCCATGCTCACCGGCGAACTCGGGTTCTCGCCAAAGACGATCACCGCCGTCTTTTCCGGAGGGCGGGGCTACCACGTCCATGTGCGCGATCACCGGGTTCTCGCATGGGGGAGCGGCGAGCGCCGCGAGATCGTCGACTACCTCTGCGGCACCGGGATGGAGCCGCAATTCCTCTTCGACACGGGCGAGAGCGGCGGATGGCAGGGAAGGTTTGCAGACGCCCTCCGAGAGTACAGCCGCACGCTGCGGGTCGGGGGAGAGGAGGCCGCACAGAAGAGACTCTGCTCCATGGACGGCATCGGAAAAAAGTACGCCGAGCGTTTTCTCTCGGCCCTCGAGGCGGCGGACGAGGATCTGAAAGCCGGACGGGTGCCGCAGGCCGTCCTCTCGTCCCCGGCCCTCCGAACCCTTCTTTCACCGGAGGGAGGGGAGCTCGTCCCCCTGATCAAAGGGCGCGGGGCGGCGGTCGACGAACCCGTGACGACCGATATCAAACGGCTGATCCGGATGCCCACCTCCCTCCACGGGGGGAGCGGTCTGCGGGTCGTCGAGGTGCCGGTCAGTGAGCTCTCCTCTTTTGACCCCCTCGTCGACGCCGTCGTTTTTGGTGAACGTGAAATAAAGGTCGACGCCGCCTTCGGGCTTACCATCCCCATGCTCGGAAACATGTACACCGTCAGGAAAGGCCAGAACACGGTCCCGGAGGCCCTTGCGGTCTACCTCTGCTGCCGGGGCATCGCCGAGATCGGAGGGGCGGTATAATGGACCTTGACGACCTGCGGATCATCGTATGGAACGAGCGCGAGAGCGGGAAACTCTCGGCGGTTCCTGCCGAACTCTTTGCAACGGGCAGAGCCTCGCTCAAAGAGATCCAGAACGAGATCCAGTCTATCGGCGACCCTTTCTCAGAGAACGGCACCGTGCTTCAGGACCGATACCACAGCATAAAGGAAACATTGAGCACCATCGTCAAGCTCCGCCTCAAAAAGATCCTGAAACTCGCAGAGGCACAGATCGAAGGGGGCTATCTGGACCGGGACGAGGTGAAGATGATGCTCCCCCAGGAGCAGGTGATGTTCGACGCGATCCGCCGGGAGATCGTCCTCTGCCGCGACGTCATGCTCGAAGGGGCCGCAGGGGCCAGCGCACCCATCGGAGTAACCGGGGAGGCCGAAGCACCCGGCGAGAGTGAGGAAGAAGCGTTCGCCTCGTTCATGGAGGATAGCCTCAGGGAAGAAGAGGAGGAGCAGACCGCAGCGGCACCGGCACGGACGATACCGGGCGAAGTCTCCCTTGTTCTTGTTAACGAGGGAATCCCGCCGTTCATGGGACTGGACGGCCGGACATATGCCCTTGAGGCCGGGGACCTCGTCACCCTGCCGAAAGGGAACGCCGAAGTGCTCGGCGAACGCGACATAGCCTTAAATATAAGGCTTATCAAATAATACAGGTATTCGAGAGAATGGCTCCGGAGGGTGCATGCGGGAGAAATACGGCAAATACTGCCGGAAATTATGGATCCCGGAACAATCATGCACACTCTGGTGCTGCCGCTCTGGCCCGCACCGGGCTGCATAAACCATCGTGAGGGGCTTATTTCATGAAGATGCCAGCAAAGTTCAGGGCCTACTGCCCGCACTGCAGATCGCACGAGATGCAAGAAGTTGAGAAAGTAAAGAAGGGGCGCACCAGCCACCTGCACTGGATCGACCGGCAGAAGGCGCGGAGAGGCAAAGTAGGAAATATGGGCAAGTTCTCCAAGGTGCCCGGCGGCGACAAGCCGACCAAGAGGGTCAACGTCAGATACCGTTGCACCAAGTGCGGCAAGGCGCACCTTCGCGCGGGCTGGAGAGCAGGCAAATTTGAGATTGTGGAGTGAGAGGAATGGTACGTCAGCACCGCGAGAACAGGAGCAGGTTTTACCGGGTCAAGTGCCCGGACTGCGAGAATGAACAGGTGATCTTTGAGAAGGCCAGCACCGTCGTGGACTGTGCGGTCTGCGGGCATGTGCTCGCCGAGCCGACCGGCGGAAAGGCCGTGATCAAGGCGGAGATCAAGGCAGAACTCCAGTGAGATAGTCAGATGCACGAGATTAATGAATGGCCGGAGGAAGGCGAACTCGTCGTCTGCACGGTTGAGGACGTCAAAGACTTCGTGGCATTTGTGCGTCTGGACGAATACGAGAACAAAAAAGGACTCATCCATATCTCCGAGATCGCCACCGGCTGGATCAAACATATCCGTGATTTTGTCCGCGAAGGCCAGAAAATTGTCTGCAAGGTTCTCAATGTTGATACCGACAGGGGTCACATTGATCTCTCCTTAAAGGACGTCAACGAGCACCAGCGCCGCGAGAAGATCCAGGAGTGGAAGAACGAGCAGAAGGCCGAGAAATGGATCGGTTTCGTCGCCGAGGCCACCGGGACCGAGCCGCACGCCATCAAGGAGGTCTTCTACACACACTTCGGACTCCTCTACCCCGCCTTCGAGGAGATCGTCATGGGGGGCGACGCCGCCCTGAAGAAGTTCGACTTCTCGAAGGAGGTCAACGAATCCCTCAAGACGGTGGCCGGCGAGAACGTGAAGATCCCGAAGGTGACGATCACCGGCACCCTCGTCCTCACCTCGATGAAGCCGGACGGCGTCAACATCATTCGCCGCGCCCTCAGGAGTGCACAGCCGAAGATCGAGGACGTGGAGATCGATCTCACCTACCTGGGCGCACCGAACTACCGGATCAAAGTCACCGCACCGGACTATAAACGAGCCGAGCGGGCCATCGAAAAGACAGCGAAGGCCGCAATCGGCGTCATGGAACGTGCAGGCGACACGGCAAAGTTTGTGAGAAAGCAGAAGGCAAAGAGTGCATGAGCGGGCGGATCCGGTACTGTGAGCGGGACCACCGCTATACTCTTTTTATCCGCTGTCCGGTCTGCGGAGAGCCGACACGGACGGCTCACCCCGCGCGCTATTCACCTGAAGACCGCTACGGTGCCTACAGGAGAGAGGCCAGATCATGGACGACATAGAGATCGAGTTCGACACCGATGAGGAAGTGAAGGCCGACGTACTCATCGAGGGCCTTCCCGGCATAGGCCAGGTCGGCAAACTCGTCGTCGAGCACCTGATCCAGGAGCTGAAGGCCGAGCGAATCGTCGAGATCACCTCCATATTCTTCCCGCCGCAGGTGCTCATCGAGCCTGGCGGCGTCGTGCGCCTGCCGAACAACGAGATATATCTCTGGAAAGGGAAGGAGCAGTCCATCGCCTTTCTGGTCGGCGACTACCAGAGCACCTCGAACGAGGGGCATTACCTCCTGTGCGAGGCGTATCTTGACGTGGCCGAGGAACTCGGCGTCAAACGGGTGTATACACTCGGCGGTTACGGTGTAGGCCACATCGTCGAGGAGGCGCGGGTGCTCGGGGCGGCGAACGACGAGGAACTCGTCGCCGAGATCACGGCGGCCGGCGCGGTCATGACCGGCGAAGAGCCCGGCGGCATCGTCGGGGCGTCCGGCCTTCTCCTCGGCCTTGCAAAACGCCACGGGATCGAGGCGGTCTGCCTGATGGGCGAGACCCCGGGCTACCTTGTCGACCCGAAGAGCGCCACCGAGGTGCTCGCCGTCCTCTCCAGACTTCTCGGGATCCGGATCGATCCGGCGCGGCTTGCCGAGCACGCCGAGGAGATGGAAAAGATCCTGGAGAAGTATCAGGAAAACGAGAAGGGCCGCGAAGAAGAGTCCCTCAACTACATCGGATAATATGGACGTCTACGCCGACCTCCATATCCATTCACCTTTTTCCATGGCGACATCCCCTGCGGTGTCGCCCTTATCCCTCCTTGCGGGCGCTGAAGTCAAAGGGATCGACGTGCTCGGGAGCGGGGACGCCCTACACCCGGAATGGCGGCGCACCTGGGAGACGTTCGAGAACGACTCCGGGATCGTCGTCGTTCCCACCGCCGAGGTCGAGGGGAAAGGGCGCGTCCACCACCTCATCGTCATGGAAGAGTTTTCGCAGTTCGCAGAACTCGCCGATCGTCTCGCCCCGCACTCCCGCGACATCGCCACGTCGGGCCGGCCCCACGTGCGACTCACCGGCGAGGCGATCGCCGCCGCTGTCCACGACTGCGGCGGGCTGATCGGCCCGGCCCATGCCTTCACCCCCTGGACCTCGCTCTACGCCGCCCACGACTCGGTGGCGTCCTGTTACGGAGAGGAGCGGATCGACTTCCTGGAACTCGGCCTCTCCGCGGACTCCTCGTACGGGGCCGGGATCCCCGAACTCGACGGCGTGCCTTTCCTCACGAACTCGGACGCCCACTCGGTCCACCCGACAAAACTCGGGCGGGAGTTCAACCGTCTCGACGTCGCCGGTGCAACGCCGAAGGCCGCCTTCGACGCCGTGCGGCAGGGACGGATCACCCTGAACGCCGGATTTTTCCCGGAAGAGGGGAAGTACAACCGGACCGCCTGCACCCGGTGCTACCGGCAGTACACGCTCGAAGAAGCGGCAGAGACGGGATGGACCTGCCAGGCCGACGGTGGGCGGATCAAGAAGGGCGTCTGCGACCGGGCGCGGGAACTCGGCGGGATGAACAGGCCCGAGGGCCGGCCGCCGTATTACCACGTGATCCCCCTCGGCGAGATCGTTAGGGTGGTCTGCGGGGCGTGCTCGGCCTTCACGAAAGGCGTCGAAGGGCGCTACCGGCAGCTCACCGATACGCTCGGCACCGAGATCGCCATCCTCACCGAGGTCCCGGTCGCCGAGATCACCGCCGTCGACACGGCGGTCGGCGCCGCCGTCGCCGCCTTCAGGGAGGGGCGGGTGGCGCTCGTACCCGGCGGCGGCGGGAAATACGGCACCTTCACCCTGCCGTGAATGCGCTGGCGCCCCCGAGGGGAGGGCGGTTTGCAGCGCCCGGAAGCCGGGTAAATCCGACCGTATCCATAACATTCGACTCTTTTTTTGTAATGCATCGCCACAGCACAAGCAAAACTCCGATCGCACAAAAGAGCCACGCTTAAATAGGGGCAATACAAAACAAAATAAAGTTTACATTAATTCAAAGAAACTTGTTAAGGTGTCATCATGCATATTATGGAAGGATTCCTCCCCCCGATATGGTGCCTGTTCTGGTTCATCGTATCGGCCCCGTTCATCGTCTACGGAATGTACCAGATGAGAATACTCATACGAGAAAACCGCGAGACGCTCCCCCTCCTCGCCGTAGCCGGGGCGTTCGTTTTCGTCCTCTCCTCCCTGAAGATGCCCTCGGTGACCGGGAGCTGCTCCCACCCGACCGGCACCGGGCTCGGCGCCATCCTCTTCGGCCCCTTCGTCACCTCGGTGCTCGGGTTGATCGTCCTGCTGTACCAGGCGATCTTTCTCGCCCACGGCGGCCTCACCACCCTCGGGGCGAACGTCTTCTCGATGGGCATCGCAGGCCCCATCGTGGGGTGGGCGATCTATAAGGGCTGCACGAAGACGAACATCAACACCTACGTCACCGTCTTCCTCGCGGCGGCCCTCGCCGACCTCTTCACCTACGTCGTCACCTCGGTGCAGCTCGCCCTCGCCTTCCCGGCCGAGAGCGGCGGTTTCGTCACCTCGTTCATCGCCTTCGCCACGATGTTCGCCGGCACCCAGGTGCCGCTCGCGATCATCGAGGGCGTGATCATCGCCCTGGTCTTCAAGTACATCATCGCCGTGCGCGGTGAAATCCTGGTGAAACTCAACGTTCTTTCGGCTTCGGCAGTTTCACGCCTGAGGGAGGCTGCCGCATGAAATATCAAGCCGAGATCACAGCCATCCTGATCATCCTCGCTTTTGCGGCGATGATCGTCGTCGTCATCAACTCGGGGAGCCACGAATGGGCAGGGTCGGACGACCAGGCCGAAGACGTGATCGATCAGATGACCGGAGAGACCTACGAGCCCTGGGCCTCGCCCCTGTACGAACCGCCCAGCGGCGAGATCGAGTCCCTCTTCTTCAGCCTCCAGGCTGCGCTCGGCGCCATCGTCATCGGGTTCTTCTTCGGGTATTATTACCGCGGACGTCAGATCAATCCCTGAACACAATCATTTTTTTCCGATTCCCGGACGTGACTGAAGATGCTGGAGAACATGCTGGAGGATTACGCCCACGCAAACGCCATGCGCAGCGTGGATGCACGCCTCAAACTCATTCTCGGCGTCGGCGCCATCCTCGTCGGGATCTCTTCGGCGTCCCCGATCGCCCCGGCGTTCATCGCTCTTACGATGGCAGCGATCACCGTCGGTGTCGCACGCATCCCGGCCCGACTCTACGTGACGCTCCTTTCGATCCCGTTTTCTTTCGCCGTGCTCAGCATCGTCGTCATCCTCTTCCTCTCGGGCGGGGGCGACCCCCTCTGGAGCATAGCGATCGGCCCCCTGACGCTCACGGCGACGACAGAGAGCGCGGACCTCGCCGCCCTCGTCCTCACCCGGACGTTCTCCGGGATGTGCGCCCTCTTCTTCATTGCCCTCACCACGCCGATGGTCGAGATCTTCACGGTGATGCGGTCGCTTCGCCTGCCGCAGGAGTTCGTCGACCTCGCCATGCTCATCTACCATTTCATCTTCATCCTGATCGGGGAGGTGGTGGCGACCAGAAACGCCCAGGAGATGCGCAACGGTTACGCAACCTTCAAAAATTCGTTGCACTCGTTTGCGATGCTCGCCGGCGTGCTCTTCGTGCGGGCGTGGGAGAAAGGGGAAGACCTGCTGCTCGCCATGGACGCACGGTGCTACGACGGCGCCTTTGCCGACGAGGAAGAGCAGGCCGGAACGAGCAGCCGCCAGATCGTCCTCGTCGTTGCGTATCTCTGCACGGCTGCGGCGGTGGCGATCGCCACGGCGGGAATCCAGATCTTCTGAGAGAGAACCATGACCTACGCCATTGAGTTTCAGGACGTTCATTTCGCCTATCAGGACGGCCCGCCGTCCCTGAAGGGGATCGATATCGCCGTGCGCAGGGGGGAGAAGGTGGCGCTGGTCGGCCCGAACGGAGCCGGAAAGACCACTCTTCTCCTGATGTGCAACGGCACCCTGCGGCCGACCGCCGGACGGGTGCTCGTCGACGGCGTGCCGATCGCCTACGACACCCGCTCCCTCCGCGAAGTCCGCCGCAAGGTCGGGCTCGTATTCCAGAACTCCGACACCCAGCTCTTCGCCCCCACGGTCTGGCAGGACGTGGCCTTCGGGCCGGTAAACCTGGGAATGCCGGCGGATGAAGTGAAAAACGTCGTCGCCGAGGCCCTGCACTATGTCGGGCTCGTCGGCTTCGAGAAGCGCCCGCCCCACCACCTCTCGGGCGGGGAGAAGAAACGTGTGGCGATCGCCGGCGTGCTTGCCATGAACCCGGACGTGCTCGTCTTCGACGAACCGACGAGTTCCCTGGACCCGGCGACCGCGGAGGAGGTGATGGACCTGCTCGACGAGGTGAACCACAGTGGAAGAACGGTGATCCTCTCGACGCACGACGTGGAACTCGCCTACCGCTGGGCCGACACCGTGGTCCTGATGGACGGGGGCGAGGTGCTCAGCATGGGCACGGCCGGGGAGATCTTTGCAGACACCGCACTCCTCCACCGGGCCAGGCTCAAACCCCCGGTGGTGATGGACCTCTTCCGCGAACTTTCCGGGCGCGGCGTCCTGGACGGTGAGGCGCCGCCGGGAAATCCCCTCGCCTTCACCGACCTCGTGGAGCGGCGGGTGCGCGGTCATGTGTCCGCGGACGGTCACGGCAGGATCTATATCGCCGACGTCGGCGACGGGGCGGCCTCGAGAGTGAGGGAGTTCCTCTCGTCCGGGATGATCCAGCGGGTCGGTGCGATGGGCACGAAGGCAAAACGGTTTGCGGCAACAGAGGGGATAGATCTCGACTTCACCTACGGCGTCATCGACAAGTGCCTGCTGCGGGCGGTGAACGGGGAAACCTCGCTGATCCTCACCTCGGGCGGGATGATCGAGCACACCGGCGAACGGATCGCCGCCTATATGACCGAGAGCGGGCGCGAGATCGAAGTCCATCGGGTCTGAAAAGGCCGTATCTTTTTTCCGAACGGTTCCGGGTCTCCGTTCCCGGCACAGGAACGGAGGGGAAACATTCCGGGTTAACGAAACCATTTAAACGGCTACAGAAGGGATCGGAAGATAATATTAATGGACGGGCGCGATAATAGTTGAGTACAATGCTTACGATTCACCGGGAGATATGTGGCTATTGCGGTGCCTGCGTATCGGTCTGCCCAGAAGGGGCCCTCGAACTGGTCGACGCCTACCTGACCGTCGACGACGGCGTCTGCATCAGCTGCGGCCTGTGCACGAAGGCCTGCCCGCTCGGAGCCCTGGAGGTGACCGATGAAGAGTGAATACGATATTCTGGTCATCGGCGGCGGCCCCGGCGGAGCGATGGCGGCCTGGACCGCTGCAAAGGCCGGCCTCTCCGCATGTATTATTGAGAAGCGGCCGGCGATCGGTGCGCCGGTTCGCTGCGCCGAAGGGATCGGTAAAGAACTCTTAAAAGAGTTCATGGATCCCGATCCCCGCTGGATATCTGCCGACATCCAGCGGGCACGGATCATCGCACCTGACGGCACCACCATCGACCTCGACGAGGGGAAGGCCGGCACCGAAGTCGGCTACGTCCTCGACCGGAAGGTATTCGACCGGGACCTTGTCTGGAAGGCCTCAGAGGCAGGCGCCGACGTCTTCGTCAAGACGAGGGCGGTTGCACCGATCCTGGAAGGAAGCCGCGTCTGTGGGGCGACTGTGGAATTCTGCGGTGAGCGGCGCGATATCAGGGCGAAGGTCACCATCGCCGCCGACGGTGTCGAGGCGAAGTTCGCCCGCTGGTGCGGGATCGACACGACCCTCCCCCTGCATGATATGATGAGCTGCGCCCAGTACCTGGTCACCGGGATCGACATCGACCCCCATTCCAACGACTTCTACCTCGGCGGGGAGGTCGCCCCACAGGGATACCTCTGGGTGTTTGCAAAAGGCGAGCGGAGCGCGAATATCGGTGTCGGTATCCCGGCGTCGAAGGCGAAACCCGGCATGCGGGCAAGGGACTATCTCGACCGCTTCATGAGGAAGCACTATCCCGAAGGCAGGATCATCGAGTGCATCTTCGGCGGCGACCCGGTGAGCAGACCTCTCCCCTGCACGGTCGCGGACGGCCTGATGATCGTGGGCGACGCCGCACGGGTCGTCGACCCCATCACCGGCGGCGGGATCGGCAACGCCATGATCACCGGGAAAATGGCCGCCGGCGTGGCGGCGAAAGCGATCGCCGCCGGCGACACCTCGAAAGCGGCCCTGATGCCCTATGATCAGGGCTGGCGGAGCTCGAAGATGGGCCGGACGCTTGAGCGCAACTACCGGGTGAAGGAGTATTTCATCACCCTCTCAGACGAGAAGATGAACACCCTCGCCCGCTCCATCGAAGGGATCAACTTCAGCGAGATCACCGTGATGGCCCTTCTCAAAGAGATCATCACGCGCAACCCGAAGCTCCTCCTCGAACTCAAGCACCTCAGGGACAACCTGACATAAAAAGAGTTTTTGCCGGGTTGAGGGGGCGGCCCCGGCACGCCTCTCTCACCCCGAAGAGCAAATTTTAATCTTCAGCTTTTTTCAGCTGCCGGTTCAGGATGTCGAGGCACTCTCTTTCGGCCTCTTTCTTCGTGAAAACCGTGATGTTGTCGCCGGGACGGATCTTCACGTTTCCGCTGGGGATGATCAGTTCGCCCCCGGCACGGCGGATGGCGATGAAGACGAAATTTTTCACCTCGAGTTCCCTGATCTCGTGGTCAATGAAGGGCGCCCCGTCCTCGGCCACGAACTCGAAGATCGTCCCGCCGGGGATCGAGGCCAGCTGCTGCAGGTTCGGGTTCTCGGCCCAGTAGTACAGGCGGGTCGCCACCAGTTCGTCGGGGTTCTCGCTGATCTTCACCCCGACCTCCTTGAAGAAGGCGGAGTGCTGCTTCTGGTTCACGATGGAGACGACGTTCGTTACGTTGTAGCGCTTCGCGAGCCAGCAGGTCATCAGGTTCACCGCATCGTCGCTCGTCGTCGCAACAAGACTCTGGGCCCGGTCGATGCCCGCGTCGTCCAGCACCGAGCTGTCGGTGGAGTCCCCGGTGATCGCCAGCACATCGTAGTGATCCAGGATGTCGTTGCATTTCGACTCGTCCTGATCGATCACAACGACGCTATCGCCATGTTCCGCCGAGATCGCCGCCAGGTTCCTTCCGATCCCGCCGAGGCCAACGATGATGATGTACATCCACACCAGTTTGCCGCCCCACGCTTGAAATATCTTGTGCATCCACCCTTCTACCGATGATCTGCGGAGTCGATGAAGCGGGAAAAGGCGCCGTCCTCGGGCCGATGGTCGTGGGGGGGGTCGGGTGCGAGGAGATGGGCGACCTGCCGGCCGGCGTTAAGGACTCCAAGGCCCTCACGCCGAAACGGCGGGAGACACTGTACGACGAGATCATCGGCTCCTTTCCCTGGACCGTGATCGAGGTCACATCTGCAGAGATCGACCGTCTCCGGGAGGAGATGAGCATGAACACCATCGTGGCGAGGGCGCACGCCGGGGTGATCGTCGCACTCTCCCCGCAGACCGCCTATGTCGACGCCTGCGACGTCAACGAAAAGCGCTACGGCACGACGGTCGCCTCCCTCGGGTCGCCGTGCCCGGTCGTCGCCCGCCACCATGCAGACGCCCTTTTCCCGGTCGTCAGCGCCGCATCCATCGTCGCCAAGGTGAGCCGCGACCGGAGGATTGCGGATCTCCGGGAGGAGTTCGGCGCGATCGGGAGCGGCTATCCCTCCGACCCCGTCACCATCGCCTATCTCAAAGAGTTTATCAGGCAAAACGACGTGCCTCCGGCCTTCGCCCGGAGCAGCTGGAAAACTGTGGAGGAGATGATGGACGGGCGCGGCCAGCGGAGTCTCGGGGACTATTTTACCTGAAGACCGCCTGAACCGGGACTTATCCGTCGCCAAAAAAGGCGTGCTTCAGGAGGGTGAGGTCCATGATCGAGAGAGCAAGCCCGGGGACGAGAACGGTCAGAACAAAACCGGCCGGGGTTCTGACATAACCGGCTATTGCGGGGAGAGAGGCAGATATCATCGTCGGATCGATACCGGTATGCTGAAGCAGAACCGTAAACGATGCCGTAAGAAAAATACACCCGGAGATGACCGCACAATACTTCACATCGGATAATTTCATCATATCACCCATGTCCGGGACTGCCGGGCCGGCGAAAAGATCTCTATCGTCACCGGGGCCGGGGCCGTCCTGATAGATGGCACCAATACAACACACGATATATAATATTTTCTATTATATTTATACAAGAATATAATTCCCTCGAAAAAAGATTGTCGCCCTATCGGTAAAAATCCCCATAAGATTGGATACTTCCGACAAAACCCGAGATCTCAATGCAAATCCGGCTTCAGGAGGACTGCCGGCGATCACGTCCCGGGCAAGAATCCTTTATCAGGGTGCGGCGACCACCACTAACCTCAGATGGACTGGGCACTGATCGCCGCACTTCTTATCGCGGTCTACATACTGGCCGCCGCATATGTACGGAAAAGCGGCCGGTTCGGGGACCATATCGCGTTTTATGGCCCCATCATGATGATCCGCACAACGAAAGTGCGCATCTTCGACGTTTTCATTCCCTATTCACGGATATTACGGGCTTACGGGACCTTCGGTGTCGTGATGGTGGTGGTCGCCGCCGTCCTCATGACGCTGATGCTCGTCCTCTCCTTCAGGCTCACGCTCCTGATCCAGCCAGAGCCCACCGGGATCTACAAACCCCAGAACATTCTCCTCCTCCCCGGCATCAACGAGTACGTTCCCTCCACGTTTGCCGTCTGGTTCGCCTTCTTTCTTACCCTCGCGATCCACGAGTTCGGCCACGGCGTGCTCTGCAGGATCGAGAAGATCCGGGTGAAGAGCGCCGGCCTCCTCTATGCGGTGATCCCGATCGGGGCGTTCGTCGAACCCGACGAGGAGGACGCCGAGAAGGTCCACGGCCTCGCCAAGGCGCGGATGCTCGGCGCCGGCATCACGAACAACATCGTCGTCGGGGTCGTCTGTTTCGCCCTCTTCATCTCGGCCGTGGGCATGGCGACGCCTCTGGACCTCCCGGCGATCTACGGTGTCTACGAAGGGGGTCCGGCAAACACCGCCGGGGTGCCGACGCAGAGCGTGATCACGGAGGTGAACGGGATCGACGTCGCCACGCGCTACGACGTGAGCGCCCTCCTCAACGCCACAGAGCCCGGCGACCAGATCAGCCTCACCGTCGAGAAAGACGGCGTCGACTCCACCTACCCCATCACACTGGCCGAATGGCCGCAAGCGATCACGAACGTCTCGGGGCCGCGGGACTCGGGCTATATGGGCATCTACTACTACGACGCCGGGGCCGTGCAGGCGACTGTCGGCGAGATGTTCTCCCCGATCGGATTCCTCCGCTTCGTGACCATTCCCTTCGACACTTCGATCGGCGGGCAGCAGCTCAAGGTGCTCGCCTTCGCCACGCCGGCGACGGCATACTTCGAGGAGCCCTTCCCCCTGTTCTGGGGGGTCGTCCACCTCCTCTTCTGGTCGGCATGGATCAACATCAACGTGGGGATATTCAATGCGATCCCGATGGTGCCGCTCGACGGCGGCTATATCCTCAAGGAAGGGGTGGACCGGGTGCTCGAACCCCGGGGCATGGGACGCTACGCCCAGACGATCGTCTTCACGGTCTCCTGGCTCATCCTCTCGATGATGATCGGGCTGATCGCCCTGCCCTATCTCCTCCATCTCTAAAACGGGCAAACCTTTTTTAACGCCGCACCCATCCCCTCTCCGATGGAGAACGGTTTTACCCGGAGCGGCGGCCTCGGCATGGCGGCGGCAATCGCGTTCGCCGTCGGCAACATGGTGGGCGCCGGGGTGTTCGTGCTCAGCGGCCTGGTCGTGGAGACCGCAGGGCCCTCGGCCGTCCTGTCATACCTCATCTGCGGCGGACTGGTGACGCTGACCGGCCTCTCCTACGCCTCGCTCGCCAGTATCTACCCTGAGGACGGCGGGGGATACCTCTACGCCCGCCGGATGCTCGGGGCGTTTCCCGGTTTTCTGACCGGGTGGGGGATGTACATCAGCGTCACCATCGCCTCGGCCTTCGTCCTGCTGGGCCTCGGGATCTACGCGAACCTCCTCTTCGGCACCTCCTTCGACGTCAGGATCGCCGCCGTCTCGGGCGCACTCGCACTGGCGATCGTCAACCTGCGCAGCGTGGCCGAGGCCGGACGGGCCGAGATCGTCCTCGTCGCCCTCAAGGTCGCCATCCTTGCAGGTCTCGCCGCAATCGGGATCGCACGGGTGACCCCGGCGGATTTCGCCCCCCTCTTCCCGTACGGCACCTCAGGGATGTTCAGCGGGGTTGCGATGGTTTTTTTCGCCTATATCGGCTTTCAGGTCGTGGCCATGATGGGCGGCGAGATCAAGCGTTCGGAACGGAGCGTCCCGGTCGCTACCCTCCTCTCCATCGGGATCGTCGCCCTGATCTACACCGGCGTCGAGATCACCCTCCTCGCCGCCCACCTGCCCGCGTACGGAGAGGCCAGCCTCTTCGATGCGGCGGTCGTCTTCTTCGGCAGCTGGGGCGGGGCGATCGTCGCCGCCGGCGCAATCTTTTCGACGCTCTCGGCCGCGAACGCAAACCTCATCGGCGGGTCTCGGGTCACCCTCGAAATGGCGAGCGAACGGCAGATCCCCGGATGGTTCGCCATGCTCAGGAACGACCAGCCGAGAAACGCCATCCTCCTCTCCACCGGGATCACCCTCGCCCTCATCGCCTTCGGCACGCTGGGTGTGATCGTAGACCTCACCAACGCCGTCACCCTGGTGGCGATGGGGCTGGTCAACGTCAGCGCGGCCGTCTTCACCCTCAGGTGCGAGAAAATTCCTAAGGACCGGCACTACTTCCGCCTCCCCTTCGGCCCCCTCATCCCGGCCGCCGGAGCGATATCCTGCGGCCTTATGCTCCTCACCCTGCCGGCGGCGACGCTCCTTGCCGGGCTCTCGGCCCTGGCGGCGGGGACGGCCCTGTACGTGCTGGAAGACACGCCCGAAGGGGAGCGGGCGATCGCCGAGATCAGGACGCTGCTCGGGAGGGAGGAGAGATAGCGGTCGAAGGGCGCCTCGGCCTTCTCCAGGTCGTCGCCATTGGGATCGGGGGGATGGTCGGCGGCGGGATCTTCGCCGTGCTCGGGCTCGCCGCAGGCCTCGGCAGAGGCGGGACGCCGGTGGCGTTCTTCCTTGCGGGTATCGTCGCCCTCGTCACCTCATACTCGTACGCCCGCCTCTCCGTCGCCTTTCCAGACGAGGGCGGGACCACCCGCTTCCTCGACGAGGCCTTCGGGAGAGGGCTCGTTCCCGGCGGACTGAACGTCCTGCTCTGGGAGAGTTACATCGTGATGATCGCCCTGTACGCCTACGCCTTCGGGAGCTACGGGGCGTCGTACCTGCCGGCGGGGTGGGGCGAGGCGGGAAAGCACGTCCTGATCGTCGCCGTCATCCTCTTCTTCACCGGGATGAACGCCATGGGCGCAAACATCGTCGGCGAGGCCGAAGAGGGGATCGTCGCCTTCAAACTGGCGATCCTCATCCTCTTCGTCGGGGCCGGGATCATGGCGGTCGACCCGGCCGGGCTCGCCCCCTCCGCATGGGCGCCGCCCCCTGGCCTGGTCGCGGGCGGGATGATCATCTTCGTCGCCTACGAGGGCTTCGAACTGATCGCCAACACGGCGAAGGATACGCGGGACCCGGAGCGGACCCTGCCGAGGGCCTACGGCGTCTCGGTGGTGCTGGTGATGGTCCTCTACATCGCCGTCTCGGCGGTCGCCGTCGGCACCCTCTCCCCGGCAGAGATCTCCGCCGCACAGGACTACGCACTGGCGGCTGCCGCACGGCCGGTCCTCGGCGCCGCAGGCTTCCTGCTCATCACCGTCGCCGCACTCCTCTCGACGGCGTCGGCGATCAACGCCACGCTGTACGGCACGGCCCGGGTGAGTTACTCGATCGCGAAGGAGGGGGAACTCCCCGAGGACCTGGAGCGGCGGGTCTGGGACCGCCCGTTCGAAGGGCTGCTCATCACCGCCGCCGTCGCCCTCCTCGCCGCCAACCTCCTGGACCTCTCTTCGATCTCGGTCGCCGGCAGCGCGGGTTTCCTCTTCATCTTTCTCGCGGTGAACGCGGCGTGCTACCGCCTCGCCGACCGGGCGCACAGCAGCCGCGGCGTCGCCCTTCTCGGGTGCGCCCTCTGCGCCGCAGCGCTCGTTATCCTCCTGGCAGAGACCGGCCTTTCGGCCCCCGAGCGCCTGATCGTCCCGGCCCTCCTCTTCGTCTCGGCCTTCGGGATCGAGTGGGCGTACCGCGGGGCAAGGGAACGGAGGAGAGCGGAGAGGGGGGGCTAATCGTGGAGAGAGAATACGCGGGCAATGCAGGCTCAACCGCACGGGTCGGCCGGTGGTTCGTTTCGGCGACCCGGGCACACACCACCTTCTTGACGCACCCCGGGTCTAAAAAACCCAGAATTGTTGCACATTCAACGAACCAGATTTATAATCATCATTCTCATATAGCAGCCCGGTCAACCTTTTTCCAGATGGAGTCCTGCCCGGATGGTGATGCCGGTCTGAACATAGACTGCAACAGGTCTTTTGCGAGTGGTACCGGCGATGGGAGGGATGAGCATGCATGCGGCAGCTGACGACCACACCCTCCGCCTCATCTCGTGGAACGTCACCCTCAAATGCCCGCTCAGGTGCGCCCACTGTTATGTGAACGCGGGAGAGCGCGAGTCCGAAGGCGTGCTCTCGACGGAAGAGGCATATGCAGTCATCGACCAGATCCGCGAACTCGGCAGCCCGGTGGTGATCCTGAGCGGGGGCGAGCCGCTGATGCGGGACGACATTTTTGCAATCGCCCGCTACGGCACCGAAAAAGGCCTGACGATGGCGATGGGGACCAGCGGCGTGATGATCGACGGTGACGTCGCACGGGCCCTCAAGGAGGCCGGGATCCGGAGGGCGGCGATCAGTATCGATTCGGCGGACCCGGCGGTGCACGACCGGTTCCGCGGCCTTCCGGGGGCATGGGAGCGGGCCGTGCAGGGGATCCGCCACTGCATCCGGGCGGGTATCGGGGTCCAGATCAACACGACCGTCCTGTCTCCGGAAATACAGGCGATCGACGACGTGGTGGCGCTCGGCACCGGACTCGGCGTAACGGACTACCAGATCTTCTTCCCGGTCCCGACCGGGCGGGGGGGCGAGGTCTCCTGGCTGACCCCGCAGGTGTACGAAGACCTGATCAGGGAGGTGCTCGTCGCATACAGGGGAACAGGCGTGAACATCAGGCCGACCTGCGCACCGCAGTTCAGGCGGATCGCCGACACGCACGGCATCGAAAACCCTTCGTGGGGCCGCGGCTGCATCGCGGGCATCAGGTACTGCCGGATCTTTGCAGACGGCGACGTGACGCCCTGCCCGTACCTCCCGGCCCGGGCCGGAAACGTACGGAAACTTCCGCTTAAAGAGATATGGAACGATTCGCCGGTCTTTTCGGCCCTCCGCGATCCGTCGCTCCTCACCGGAAAATGCGGGAGGTGCGGCTACCGCGATGTCTGCGGCGGCTGCCGGGCAAGGTCGTACACCAACGAGAGGGAGATGACTGATATGTGCGAGGGGATCTCACGGCCCGAACTCCTGGCCGGAGACCTGTGCGGCGAGGACCCGTGGTGCCGGTACGATCCTGAGAGGGCGGCCGCAGAGAGCGGCTCCGCTCCCGCGGACCGGACGGATCTCGCCGTCCTGGACGCACTCCAGGACGACATCCCGCTCGTGTCCAGGCCCTTCGCCGCCATAGCCGCACGGCTGGGAATACCCGAGGACGAGGTGATCGGCCGGGTGGAAGGGCTGCAGAAACATGGAGTCGTTCGCGGGCTCTCACCGGTTCTGGAGTCGGGGTCGGTCGGGCTCCGGGCCGCCACCCTCGTTGCCCTCAGGGTGCCCGACGAACAGATCCGCACCGTCGCCCGCCTGGTCAACGCCTATTCCGAGGTCTCGCACAACTACCTGCGGGACCATGCCTATCAACTCTGGTTTACCGTGGCCGCAAAGGACGAGCACCGGATCAGGGAGATCGTGCGGGAGATCAAAGAGCAGGCCGGGCTCGGCGAAGAGGACATCCTCGAACTTCCCACCCTCCGCAGGTTCAAGATAGACGTCAGATTTTCATTTCCCGGCGGTGCCGCAAGGGAGGGGTTCGATGGACCGGACTGATCTCGAACTTCTGGCGGCGCTGGAAGGGGGGCTTCCCATTACATCCGAGCCGTTTGCCGAGATCGGGCGCCGGATCGGCATTCCCGAGTCCGAAGTGCTCGACAGGCTGCAGCGGTTGAAGGACGACGGAGTGATACGGCGGTTCAAAGCCAGGATCGACCAGCGCAAGGTGGGTATCACGGCCAACGCCCTCGTCGCATGGCGGGTTCCCGAAGACAGGCGAGACGAGGTGGGCACCCGTCTTGCCGCCTTCCCCGGTGTCACCCACTGCTACGAGCGCCGGCCGGTGCCCGGCAGGTGGGACTATACCCATTACACCGTTCACCACGGCGGCAGCCGCCGGGAGGTGGCGGTCGGGGTGAAAGAAATCGCGGAGGCGATGGGACTGGACGAGTATACCATGATTTTCAGCACAGAAGAACTCAAACGCGTCCCGGCAGTCCGGGTCCGGGAGAACGGGGGCGAACAGCCATGAACAGGATCACCCAGTGCATGCACGGCCGCGGCACCGTCAGCGGCGTGATGCACCACCGCCACGCCGCGCCCGACCGGGTTCCGAGTAAATTCCTCGCCTATACCGGTATGCGAAGGCCGGTGGTCTTCTGGAACCTGACCGACCGGTGCAACCTCGCCTGCTCCCACTGCTACAGCTCGTCGGGTCCTGGCCGGGAGACGGACAGAGAACTCTCGACCGCGGAAGCGCTGGCCCTCATCGACGATCTCGCCGCGATGGGCGTGCCGCTGATCCTGTTTTCGGGAGGAGAGCCACTGCTCAGGGAAGACATATGGGTGCTCGCCCGCCATGCGACAGAGAAGGGAATCAAGACGGCGCTCAGCACCAACGGCACCCTCATCTCGGCAGACGTCGCCCGAAAGATCAGAGAGAGCGGGATCGAGTACGCCGGTATCTCCCTCGACGGCGCCGAAGCGGCGACCCATGACCGGTTCAGGAATGCGCCGGGGGCGTTCGAACGATCGATCGCGGCCTTCTCCCGCTGCCGCGACGCGGGCGTGCGCTGCGGGGTCAGGGTCACCCTGACCACGGAGAACTGCGGCGAACTCGAAGCCCTGATCGACCGTGCGAAGGAGATCGGCGCCAGCCGTTTCTGCCTGTACTGGCTGGTGCCGACCGGGCGGGGCATGGACACCTATCAGCGCCTGCAACTCGGGTCCGATGCCGTGGTCGACGCCCTCGACCTGCTCTACCGAAAGGCCGGGGAGACCGATGCCGGAGAGATGGAGTTCCTGACCGTGGACTCCCCGCAGGACTGCATCCACCTCCTCGAGTCCATGGAGCGCGACCGCTCGCCCGACCTGGACGAGGCGCGGTCCCTCGTCGCATCTTTAAACGGGGGATGCAGTGCCGGCGACCGGGTGGCGAACATCGACCCGCAGGGAAACGTGTACCCCTGCCAGTTCGCGCGGTCCGCCGACTTTCTCGTCGGGAACATCAGGGACAGGCCGTTTTCTGAACTCTGGGCCGATCCGTCAAACACCGTGCTTGTCCGGTTCAGGGAAAAGCCGGCGCAGCTCACCGGGCGGTGCGGGCAGTGCGGACACCGCGAACTCTGCGGGGGCGGATGCCGGGTGCGGGCGTATGCAGCGTCGGGAGACTTCTTTGCGGAGGACCCGTTCTGCCATATTCCGGATGAACAGGCCGACGAAAGGTTGCACTGAGTCGCAGGTACCAGTACCTGGAACGTCATCGGCGACCCGGCCCTCGACCTCTCCGGTGTGGACAGGACCGCAAACACGAGCATTGTCAGGAAGGCTATATGGTCACCTACGATGCCACCTTCGCTGAGAACAGTGCGCTCGGGAGGAAACGAGTTTATATCACCATGCAAACAACGGGACACTGGCTCCTGCATAACTACGGACCCGGAACTCTCCTTTTCAGGGGGTTTATCCCTGTTTTTTCATTCACCTGAAATACGGCAGGGCAGTACACAGAAAAGTCCCTCACTGTACAATCGGTTCTGTAGTTGGTGACGCTTTCAGTTCCCAAGAAATACATTTTTCTAGCATTTTATCTGACAAAGAATATTTCTTATGTATTTGAATTTCAGAAAGAGATGTTCTTATAAATGCAATTATAATTTGAGATAGGGAGAATATTTATATTTTCAAAAAAATGGCTTAGTAGGTGGTATCACATGTCAAGGATGGGAGGTCTGGACGACAATACCGATCCTGATACTCCACAGCTACACGATCTTAGAGAAGAATATCTCAGGAACAGACTCGACGAAATTAAAACCATCCAACACATTTCATTTGACGCGTTGAGAGACGCTCTTGGTAGAGCCACAGATACCCATTCATGGCTGATATTATCAAACAAGATTATGTTCTGGGTCGGCATCGGCCTCATCGTTGTTGCCGTAATCGTTGGATATGTCACAGACAAGTCGGCATATACTGTGCTCTTCGGTGGGGTTGGGTTTTTGCAAATCGTTGCCAGTTTTTTCGTTGGATCGATGAACGTTCTCAGAAGGCAGTTTCCGATCTGGTGCAGGTAGAGATTGCTTATCTCAATTATTTTGAACAGACGACCTTATGGGAACAGTATGCTTCCATTAAAGATAGCAACGGTCGCCTCGATACGGAGCGTATAGAAAAGGCCATAGATAAAATACATAATTGTACAAAAGAAACCATACAAATGCTCCAAACAAGTATTGAAGATAATGCCTCGTAATGATCTGTTCAGGGCGGGCAAATTGATAATGACTCTGGATTAAGGGTTGACCGAATGACTGAAATGATTTTTCTGGATACTCTGTTAATAGTATCCATTTTTTCTCTGGGAGGCACAATATTTATTTTTAGACAAAATCTGAAAAAAAAGATACAAAATTTCATTTTCAAATTCAAAAAACGAACTTCAAGAGAAGAGGAGGGTGAAACTGATTTCTCTCTGTTCTGCCCGTACTGCGATGCAAAATTACAACGATTTGCCTCCTACTGCCCGAAATGCGCCAATGATATCTTGCAAGATCGCTTTACCATATACAATTTTTTATCCGAAAATTCCTCATTGTTTACCATCATAGGTGTTATTGGTACGTTTACTGCCCTACTGCCTTCTGTTGCGACAATCTACTATCACGCAGATGACGTGACAACTATTCCTTTCCCCCAAAATTTTTTCTTACTATCATCCGTTGTTTTAAGTTCACTGTTAATTATGGTTGTCATTGCGTTATTAATTGTCAAATCATTACAATATCGTCAGGAAGAACCCTCTCTAACTGTACTACAGACAAAATGGAAATATCATATAAGATCTGGAGATCTTGAAAGAGTGCTCTTTTATTTCGCATTCATTATTCCGTTATTTATTATTGTTACTTTTTTGACAAACATTTTCCCCAATCTATTCAATAAATATTTCTTTATTTTTTTAACATTTTGGCTGTTCGTCCTTTTCTATTTCTTTTCAAAAATATATGAACGGTCTGGATTTTTTAAAAGTATATGGGTAATAGTTGCATTGAGCATGGCAATTATTTTTATAATATTCGTATTTGCTTTAATATATGATGTCTCTCCAAAGCAGACACCGGAGATCGATAGTTCAATAGTTTACATCGGTAGCGATACGCAATATTACACTCCGTCGCTCCCTCAAAGTGTCGGTATCGGTCTATCCCCCACAAATATTTCTGGGAAAAATGTAGGCAACGTCGATTTTTATTGGAGCACCACTTTCGGATATTTTGTGGACTGGATCCCTGCTGAGGATCGAGTCATTTTGTTGGGTAATTCTACGCGACACGACTCATCAAAAATATTCTGGACATATAATGCCGAGAGCGCTGAAGGCGAGAGAAATCCGATTGTAATACATCTCAGTTTGAAAAAGAAGGATTCATCTGAAATTTTAGTGAACCGGAGTTTGAACGTAACCTGGATGGCCAACGATGTGCTAAAAGTCTGCAATTAATCCATAAAATGCTTACTCTATACCACTTTTACCAGAAAATCCATAAAACATCCTTTCATCCTCAAAACAATCCTTGCATGGATGAAAATTTCGAGCAGACTAAAATCTCCCTCACAACAACCCAATACTCCGCTAAAGTTTTTGAAGAATCTTCGGAGGTCAAATCACCGCCTTCCCTTCGCGGCTTCGCGTCCTTCGCGTGAGATTTTGGCACTGCCCCCACCGTCAGTTCACACGAAGCCGCGAAGAACGCGAAGAAAGATGGGCCGAAGAGCCGGAGTTCGAGCACCGTCAGGTGTGAAGTCCGGCGTCCGAATGCCCCGGCTCCCCGGCGCAAATAATATAATCATATAAGCATATCATTATGCAGTTGCATGAACGGACATAACAGGTGCGATGCCGACGACAGGCTCTGCACGATAGTTCCGGAGATGGCCGGGGTATTCAAGGCCCTCGGCGACCTCACCAGGCTCAAGATCATCTACCTGCTGGCAACGGATACGACGGGAACGCTCGGGGTCTCGGATCTTGCGGAGAGGCTCGGCATCTCCCAGCCTGCCGTCTCCCAGCACCTCAAGACATTGCGGGGCGAAGGGATTGTGGAGTCCCGACGGGAAGGGCTGTACGTCTACCACACCATCAACCGGGAGCGGATGGTGACGCTCAGGGAGTACTTCGACCTGATGTACGCCGGCGTGATGGACACCTGCGATAGGGAGATGATCCGCAGGACGATCCAGGGGACCGCCATGAACGCCTGCGTCGTCTACTACTCGTACACCGGCGTGACCCGGGGCGTCGCCCACCAGATACGAAATGCCTGCGGCTGCGATCTCGTCGAGGTGAAGACGCAGAAAGAGTACTCCACCTTCACCGCATACACGACCGGCGTCCTGCGCTCGCGGAAAGGGGCCTGCGACCCGATCCTCCCCGAAGAGATCGACGTCTCGCCCTACGACCTGCTCATCATCGGCACGCCGGTCTGGGCCTGGAAACCTGCCCCGGCGATCAACGCCGCCGTACAGGCGCTCTCGGGCTGCGAAGGGAAAAAGGCCGTGGTCTTCGTCACCTGCTGCGGCCAGCCCGGTGAAGCCCTCCCGCTTCTCAGGGCGGCACTCGCCGCACGGGGCGTGGAGGTCGCGGCCGAGATCAGCCTCACGCAGGAGGAGGCGGAGATCAGGAACGGGAAAAACGATCTTATCGGGCGGATCGTCGAAGCATATTCGGCTCTGCCTGCAGATGAACAGAAAACAGATGACAGAACGGCACCTGGAGCGTGATAGTATGAAGGTCCAGATCATTTATCATTCGCACTCGGGAATCACCCGGGGCGTGGCAGAAGAGGTAAAGGCCGCCTGCGGCGGAGAACTCATCGAGGTGAAACTGAAAGAGGGGCATTCTTCGCCCGTCGCATACTTCCTCGGGCTGTGGCGCTCGCTGAAGCATGAACACGATCCCATCGAACCGGCGACCATCGACGTCTCACAGGCAGACCTGGTCGTGATCGGGACGCCGGTCTGGACACGCCGGGCGACGCCGGCAATCACGGCGGCGGTCGAAGCCCTGAAAGGATGCAGGGGGAAAACAGCCGTCCTGTTTGCCACCTGCGGATCTGCTGCGGGCGACACCCTGCCGCTCCTCGCCGAAGCGCTCGCCGCGAAGGGCATGACCATCGGCGGAGAGTTCGTCCTGACGGCACAGGATATCAGGGAGAAGGAACGGGTGAATGCGTTGATTTCAACGGTGAAAGAGTTCGGGAGCACCCCATGAAGAGCGTCATCTATTATTTTACCGGCACCGGCAACTCGCTTGCCGCTGCACGGCGGATCGCCGCAGTCCTCGGGGACTGCGATCTGGTCCCGATCGCATCGCTGCAGAACACAGAGGGCACCGTCACCCCTGAGGCCGGACGCCTCGGGATCGTCTGTCCGGTCTACGACGCCGGCGTGCCGCTCATGGTGGCGGAGTTTGCAGCGAGGCTCGACCTCTCCCGGGCAGGCTACCTCTTCGCGGTCGTCACGATGGGCGGCACGGGTGTCTCCGCCCTCCACCAGCTTAACGGCATTTTCAGGGAACGGCAGGGAAAAAGGCTCGACGCCGCCTTTGCGGTCAGTATGCCAGGCAATTTCACGCCGCTGCACCGGCCGCCCGCGGGCGCGAAGCGCGACGAGATCCTTGCGGCCGCCGACCGACGGCTTGACGAGATCGCGGAGGTGATCGGCCGCGGCCAGGCCGCCCCGCCGGGCTTCGCCCCCTTCTCCGCGCTGATGAAGGCTCTGACCTACGGACCCTTCTGCAAAAACGTGCACGGGGCGGACAGGGACTTCTCCGCCTCGGACGCCTGCACCGGCTGCGGCACCTGCGCAACAGTCTGCCCGGCCGGCAACATCGAGATGGTCGACGGCCGGCCGGCGTGGAGCCACCGCTGCGAACTCTGCTGCGCCTGCCTCCACTTCTGCCCGGTCGAGGCGATCCAGCTCGGCGTGCTGCTGGGGACGAAAGGGCGGGGGCGGTACCGGCACCCGGACCTGAAGGTTGCGGACATGGAGGCGCAGGCAGGGGCGGCGAGCCTGCAGCAGCGGTGAAACGAGGCTCTTTCATCATGGTACGCGGATCATACCGACAGCCGCTGCCGGGAGGCAGCCCATGACCGGCGGGATTTCCAGGGTGGGCGCCTTCGCCGGCCGCCTGTCCCGGGCGATCAGGGGCGCCGCATCTGGAACGGCGGTGCTCGCCTCGCTCGCCGCCTTCGTCATCTCGGCAATGCTGGTCATGGGAAGCCCCTTCGGGATCGCCCGGCTTGAAGCGATCACCGGTGGCGCAAGCATCCTGGACATGAAATATCTGTACACGCCTGAAGAGGCGTATGCGGCGCTCGCCGCCCTCGGCGACGCCGGGCGGGCGTTCGACCTGACGCACGTCATCCCACTCGACTTCCTCTTCCCGTTCACCTACACCCTCGTCTCCGCGCTTGCGATCTCATGGCTCCTGAGCCGCTGGATCCCGGCAGAGAGCCGCTGGCACTGTGCAAACCTTGTCCCTATCGCATGGGGCGGGGCCGACTATCTCGAAAATATCGGCATGATTGCGATGCTGGTCAGCTGGCCGACCGAGTTGTACACGGTCGCTGCGGTCACCGGCATCGTATCGTTTCTGAAAGTGGTGTTCTGCACCGCAAGCGTCCTGGTCCTGATCGGGGCGGCCGGCGGGTGGGCCCTGGTGTCGATCCGGCGCCGGGTCCACGGAAGCGCCGGGACCGGAGGAGGGCAGGCATGATCAAAGAGGACAGAGACTACCGCGACCTCTTCGACGGCGTGATCGCATCCACGCTCAGGCGTGCACTCGGTATCGCCGCCGCCGACCCGGCGCTCACCGTCGCAGGGGCGAAAATCCTGTACCGCCAGCAGCGGGCCGCGGCGATCCGGCGGGAATACGAGCGGCAGGGCATTCTCGTCCCGCCGGTGATGATGATCTCGCTCACGTCGCGGTGCAACCTCGCCTGCAAGGGCTGCTACATGCGGGCGCAGCGCCGGGAGGGGGCGCCCGACATGAGCACGGAGCAGCTCAGGAGCCTCGTGGCGCAGGCATCGGAAATGGGCGTTTCGGTGATCGTCTTCGCCGGCGGCGAGCCCCTCCTGCGAGCCGAAGAGATCCTCGATCTTGCGGGGGAGTCTCCCCGAGTCCTGTTCGTCGTCTTCACCAACGGCCTCCTGATCGACGACAGGCTGGCGGACAGGCTCGCGGCCAGAAGAAACCTCGTGCCGGTGATCAGCCTCGAAGGCTTCAGGGCCGATACCGACGGCCGGCGGGGAGAGGGAATCTACGACCGGCTGCTCTCCGCCGCCTCAATGCTGAAGGATCGGAAGGTCTTCTTCGGCTGCTCGATCACGGTCACCCAAAAAAACATCGATCGCGTTACGGACGCCGGCTTCGTACGGCAGACAATGGAGACGGGTGCCCGGGCGTTTGTGTTCGTCGAGTACGTCCCGATCGAGCCGGACACCGAAGACCTCGTGCTCCGCGACGACCAGAGGGTGGCGCTCAACGAACGGCTCGCCGCCTTCGACCGGGAGTACCCCGCGCTCTTCATCGGCTTCCCCGGCGACGAAGGCATGTACGGCGGCTGCCTCGCCTCGGGCCGGGGGTTCGTCCACGTCAACCCCGCCGGCGGGCTGGAGCCGTGCCCCGCCGCGCCGTTCTCGGACGCGGACCTCACGAAAACAGCCCTGAAAGACGCCCTCCGTTCAGGGCTCCTCAAAGAGATCCGCGAGCATCACGACCGGCTGACAGAGGCGCACGGCGGCTGCGCACTCTGGACGAACCGGGAATGGGTGCGGGGACTGATGACGGAGGGGGCACGCGAGAGAGCGCCGTGACGCCGCCATCCCCCTTCACTTCTTCATCGTTCCGGCCGCCGGGTCGACCGCGTCGACATTCAGGTAGCCGGTCTTGATGGTGCGCACCCAGAACGCCAGGAATCCGGGCGAGAATACGTCGAGCTCCCGTATGATCTCGGCGGCGAACTCCACGAAGCCGAAGGGATTCGCCGTGATGATGCCGCCGTCTGCGACGCTCGGCGCGTGTACATAATACGATTCTCCACGATAGACCGGGGTGTTCTCCTTCAGCCAGCCGGGGCCGCAGTTGGTGTGGCGGACGGCGTCAAGAAAGCCGTGCCGCGCCAGGAAGAGCGTCCCCCCGCAGATCGCCGCCACCGGGATCCGCTGCCGTACGCACGCGCCGACCAGAGAGGCCAGCTCCGCCGGATCGTTCGTCTCGTAGAAGGAGGAGCCGGGGAGGATCACCATCGCCGTATCCGCGAGATCGACGCCGGCAACGTCCGTGTCGGGCAGCACCCTCATGCCACCGAGCGACATGACCGGATCTTTTGAAAGCCCGAAGGTGACCACCCGGTAACTCCTGTTCTTCGGAAAACTCCGGTTCGTATCCGAGATCATCGAGATTGCGAGCGGGGGCTCCCAGTCGGCAAAAGAGGGGCATGCAAAGAGATAGACGGTACCTTTCATCCGTTCACCGCAGATAGGGGTTCACGGTCAGGGATTAATAACATATACGGCGGCCTGAAACCGGTTCTGCCGGAACCTACCTGAATAGAGTCCCCGATATCAAAAAAAGATCACGGGGCCTTGGGGGCCGGCCCGGTCTTCAGTTCCTCGATCGTCTCGCCGCTCTCGACCTCTTTTGCGAGCTGCTTGAGAAGACGCTCGACCTCCTCGGGCTTCGGGATCGTGCCGAGGATCGCCTCGTCGAGGATTTCGGCGGCCCCGGCCCCCTCCTCTTCGGGCATCTCCTCGGTCGCCCCCAGGAACCGCGCGCTCTGTTTTATAAGGCTCGTCAGTTCGAACGGGAAGATGATCTTCGTCGCCTGCCCGTCGGCCATCGCCCGCAGGGCGTCAAGGGAG